>Ga0129310_1000352_pt1 | contig 59136 bp, 46 predicted proteins | sample Go1ome_2_FD_94433 | JGI IMG/M metagenome (GOLD analysis project Ga0129310, IMG submission 94433) | Western lowland gorrila individual fecal microbial communities from Wisconsin, USA - Go1022A metagenome | ecosystem: Host-associated > Mammals > Digestive system > Large intestine > Fecal | place...
CTGTACCGAATTCCCTGTCTACATAGGTATCGGTGACAATGGGAATCACTCTGTTCATCAGGGGCAGCATAACCTTTCTGCCAATCAAATGCTGATAGCGCTCGTCATCGGGGTGAATTGCCACTGCGGTATCACCCAGCATGGTCTCGGGACGTGTGGTAGCAAATGTGAGGAATTCTGTTGTGCTGGGAGTTGTGTCCTCATTTACCAAAGGGTACTTAATATGCCAAAAATGACCTGCCTGCTCCTGATATTCTACCTCCGCGTCGGAAATGGAGGTATTACATACAGGACACCAGTTGATAATGCGGGAGCCCTTGTAAATATAGCCTTTTTCGTGCATCTTTACAAAGACCTCGGTAACAGCCTTGTTGCAGCCCTCGTCCATGGTAAAGCGCTCTCTGTCCCAGTCGCAGGAGGAGCCTAATTTCTTAAGCTGGGAGATAATACGTCCGCCGTACTCCTTCTTCCACTCCCAAGCTCTCTCAAGAAATTTGTCGCGGCCTAAATCATGCTTATCAATTCCCTCTTCCTTCAGCTTCTCAATAATCTTTACCTCGGTAGCAATACTTGCATGGTCTGTTCCGGGCTGCCAAAGGGCATTATAGCCCTGCATTCTCTTAAAACGAATGAGAATATCCTGCATGGTATTATCCAGCGCATGACCCATGTGAAGCTGTCCTGTGATATTTGGGGGCGGAATCACAATGGTGAAGGGTTTTTTGCTGTGGTCTACCTCAGCATGAAAATATTTGTTGTCAAGCCACTTTTGATACAGTCTGTCCTCTATGCCCTTGGGGTCATAGGTCTTTGCCAATTCTTTGCTCATAATGTCTCCTTTCGCATTTCAGGAAGGTCGGTAGCTTTCCATGCACCTTGCGACATGCCCGCACAGGAAACGCCCTCTGCCGACATCTGTCAGCAAAGGGCGTAATTAACGCGGTACCACCTTTGTTTACAGGGAAGCTCCCTGCCTTAGCAGGCTTCAATAAAAGCCCTATCCGCTAACGGGGATAAATCGTGAGAACCTATTGTCTGCCTCTGTGTCTTAGACATAAAGCAGTTTTTCAGTTCTCCGGCTCCTAAGCTACCTTCCGCATTCCTTCCTTAAAGCAGCCTTTCAGCGCCATGCAGCCGCTCTCTCTTTTAAGGGGTAATGCATACTCCTCTTATTCATTGCCTTTTCAACTTATATAGGAAAAATATAGCCCATAGAAACCTCTTTTGTCAAGAGGGGTAGCTCAACTTCTTATATTTTATGTAACAGTTCAGCCATAAAATGACATAAAAGATGAGCCGCAATGCAGCGCCGGATGCGCGCCACAAACTGGCATGGTAAAAAAAATATATTCTGGCTCTTTTTATCAAGCCACCCACTATATAAACTGACACTAATATTTATAAAATAAACAAATGTTGCTAAAACAGTATATCGACGAAGCGTCGGTACTGATTATTTCACAAGCCATAAAGAATATGGCCGGCTATTTGTGCCGGAGTGTCACAAATAGCTTTGATGGCAGAAGAGAAATCGCCTTTGTGAATTTCTCTTCGCCCCGTTGCTTACGCTCCAGAATGGAGATTATTATGGAAAGAAAAAAAAGCTATGGTCTTCTGATTGTAGGTATCGTACTTTTGATTGCAAGCATTATCTGGTCTAAATATGCATACAGCACCAGCTATCAGGAATCTCTGCCTGTCAGCGAAAAGCTGTCCTCGGTAAATAGTCAGATAAAGGAAATTAAGAAGGGAGAGGCATCGGGCGACCTTGACGCTCTCACCGCTGAAGCTGCTGTTCTCTCTGACGAAAAGCTTCGTCTGGAACGTCCTTATTCCTATGGTCTTACCCTCTTGTTTATAGCTGTTGCTCTATTTTTAAAAGGACTTTATAATGCTTTGGTTGGTGCTGCCGCTTCCCAAAAAATGGACACTACCCGCATGGTACAGGCAGGCTTTTTGGCAGCTCTCTGCTATATCGGCTTTGCCTTTTGTAAAATTGATATTCCCGTAGGTGCCGAGAAGACAGCCTTTCATCTTGGCAATGTATTCTGCGTATTGGCAGCGCTTTTGCTTGGCGGCTATTGGGGCGGACTTGCCGGTGCCGTAGGCATGACAATCGGGGATTTGACCACCACCTATGTAACCAGCGCTCCAAAAACCTTTTTATTAAAGCTCTGCATTGGCTTGATTGTTGGGCTGGTAGCACACAAAATTTTCAAGCTGAGCCGCAAGCATAGTGCTAAGTTTATCACCGGTGCTACTATTGTTTCCTGCGTATGCGGACTGGGTTTTAATGTTATTGCGGACCCGTTGGTTGGATATTTTTACAAGACCTATCTCTTAGGTGTGCCTCAGGACGCTTCAAAGCTTCTTGCAAAAATGAGTGCAATGACCACCCTTGTCAATGCCATAATTGCAGTTATTGCCGCTACCATCTTTTATATTGCACTGCGTCCGGCATTGCGAAAGGCAGGCTTATTTGTACAGGTAACACCTGAAAAGGCTGAGTAATTAAGCATTACAAAAGCTGTCAATCAAAAGGCTCTTACAGAGACAGCACCAACTATTAGAAAGGGCAACCACACATGCAGAAAAACATCAAATCTGATTGTGTAAATTCTCATGCAGACCTTGGGAGAAATATCCCGCGTCTGGCAATGATAAATGATATCGCAGGCTTCGGGCGCTGTTCCACTACAGTTGCCCTGCCTGTTATCAGTGCCATGCAGGTACAGGTATGTCCTGTACCTACTTCTATTTTATCCAATCATCTTGCATTTCCTCACTGCTATTTTGAGGATTACACGCCCCATATGCGGGAATATCTTCACCCCTGGGAGCAGCTTGGCGTTACCTTTGACGGACTCTATTGCGGTTTTTTAGGCAATGTGGAGCAGATTACCATTGTGGAGGAATTTGTGAATCACTTTCAGCCTGATACTTTCCTGATGGACCCTGTGTTGGGCGACCACGGCAGGGCATATTCTACCATCACCCCCGACCATTGTGTTTCTATGCGTAAGCTTTTAAAATATGCGCAAATCATTACCCCAAATATCACCGAAGCATGCCTGCTTACAGACACCCCCTACAAGGCGGAGGGCTTTAGCCACCGGGAGCTTGAAGCAATCTGTGAAAAGCTCTCCCGCCTCTGCTTTGGCAGCATTGTGATTACGGGTCTTAACAACCACGGACGCTTTGCAAATTATATTTGGCAGAGGGGTGTTCTTAGCGTCTATGAGACACCAGCCGCCGGTGCTTCGCGCCCCGGCACCGGTGATTTGTTTGCTTCCATATTAGTTGCTGATGCCCTACAGGGAAGAGAGCTTACCGCTTCCGTAAAAAAAGCCGCCGACTTTATCGCCACGTGCATTCACGGCAGCGACCAAGCCGGCGTTCCCATTAAAGAAGGAGTCTTATTTGAAAAATACTTACACTTATTGATTACCGCACCATAAACTATCGGGTGAAGCCAATACTAATGTTGCCCATAGCACATTCCAAACGTATATCCTTTTCCGCATTGTTTAAAATTGTACGCTCCTGTGCCAGACCACTATAGTTGTCACCGCCTATGGACACATTGCCCATAGCACCCTCAAGATAATAGTTAAAATCCTCTTCCTTTCCGCTGAGAGTCATTTCAATATTTCCCATAGAGCATTCCAGCTCGGCATTTCCCGTAAGATTACCTCTTACCTCCAGACTGCCCATTCCGACCTCTGCGTCCATACTCCCTGCCTGTATGCCGTCCAGACTAATCCTTCCCATGCCAACAGATCCCGCAATTCTATCTGCCACTATATCGGAGAACAGAATCTCTCCGGCGCCAACCTCCACAATTAATTCCTTTGCCTGAATATCGGCAAATTGAAGCTGTCCTGCACCAATCTCTATTTCTGCCTTATCAAAGCTACTGCCCGCAGGCACATAGAGAATAATTCTACACGCCTTAATATCATTCAGAGAAACCTTACCTGTTTTATATGCCTTTACATACAGAGTCTGATTTTTGACAAAGCCCTGTGCCTTGCCAATATTTTCTCCTGCCATATAGAAATTATCGTCCTCGGATTCCTCTATGGTAAACAAACAGCCTCCTGCCTCAATATCCAGACTTTTCACATCATTTCCCAACAGGGTTTTAGCCATATCACCCTTAAATATCTCAAAGGATTTATCAAAGCCTATATCTTTTCCTATATCATATTTCATGTTGTCACCCCATTCCTCCCAAGAAGCATTATATGCATTGTCCCCAATGGTAACTCCCCACTCGTCCAGAGAGCCAAGATTTACCTTAACTCTGCCTCCGGTTACACTCTCCACCACATCTTCAATGGCAGTTCTGCCCTGCAGAGTGCCTGCCACCACTGCCATAATCAATCCCAATATGAGCAATACCAACGCTGTAATCCCACAGCCCTTCATAAATTTTTTCATTTCTTTATCCAGCCTTTCCTGTCAATGTTCATATACTCTATGCTCTTTTCTTACTGCCAAACAGCCTGCGGCACAAATAAGCAATTCCCTTACAAATAGCAGGCAGCACAATTCCACATAATGCAACCGTCAGCATTAAGAACAAAATACCGACTGCTCCGCAGACAAGCCCCCCGCCGATAAGCGCCACTCCCGTGAGAGGAGACGGGACAATACACATCATGCCCACAATCACCAACACCATCATTACCGCAAACAGTGCCAGAAATGCAGCACCGAAGCCGATAATCAATGCAAAGAAGGTTGCAGCCACACCTGCCAGTACCCCAAACAGTCCTGCTACCAGTCCCATCCATACAGGCGATGAAAGCACAACCAACACCACGATTAATACAATAATGCCTGTAGACAGACCCTTTTTCTCCTCCTGTGAAGACTGCTTAGCAGAAGCCGCGTCCGGCTGATACTGCATAACTGCCCTTGTGTTCTCAGACGCATTTTGATAAGCGGTATTGCCGCCCCCATATAAATCTCTTCTAATGTTCTCGGCTATCGTGGCAGGATCACCAAGCGCCTCAATAACCTCCTGTTCATTTTCCTCTCCTGCGTCATCAAAATAATCATTATAATACTGTAATGCTTCCTCCCTTTCTGCGGGAGATACATTTTGAAGCAGACTTTCCAACTGTTTCATAAAAACTACTCTGTTCATAAACTCTTCCTACGACCTAACGCCTTATCCTTTCCCTCAAAAATCGACCCTATCCTCTGCTGCCTTAAAATCCACTCTGCCTTCAAAGAGCCCTGTTATCTTATCCGAATACCGCCGCCACTCGCTCTCATAAAGCCTAAGCTGCGCCCAGCCCTTGCTGGTCACCTTATAATAACGCCTGTTACGTCCTGCACACTCCATGTCATAAACCTCCAGACATTCGTCCTTCTGAAGCCTGCGGAGCACCGGATAGAGTGTGGATTCCGACAAATCAATTACCTGACGAACCTCTTGGGTAATCTTGTACCCATAGGTTCCCTCCGGCTCCTTGGACACAACTGCTAATACAATCGCGTCCAGCAAAGCCGCTCCCGTATTAAATACCATGCCATCACTCCTCACATATACCTTATGTTTTTATAATATTATATGATGTATAATATTATTTGTTGCGAATACTATACATCATATAATATTGTATGTCAATATAAAATTTGCAATTTTCTTTCAAGTTAAGCTTTCCAATAAAAAGCGCTATATCCCGGTAATACGCAGCCACCATGAAACACCTTTGTTTGTCCGGTAATCAAATCCACCGCCTGCCCGCAGCCGGCATCAAAATTTGCCATAAAATCCTCTCCGTCCGCATTGACTGCCACAAGAATTCTCTCGTTATCTGTTCTTCTCTCAAAAATACACTGCCTGTTAGTGAGAAGTACCGAACGAAAGCCTCCATAATTGAAAGCCTCCGACTGTTTCTTTATCTCACAAAGCCTGCTAATCCACTCACTAAGCTCATTCCACTCTGGTGCCGCAAAGCAGGGACGCAGCGCGGGGTCACCTTCCTCCTTTAGCGCCCTCGCTCCCCATTCGCTTCCGTAATAAATGCAGGGAATGCCAGGCATTCCAAACATCAGGGCATAAATCAGCGGAATATGTCTTTCATTATTTAAGATGCTTGCCACTCTGGTAACATCATGATTATCCACAAAGGAGAGCATATGCTTTCCCTTATACAATGTCCAATTTTCAGGTCCGAACTGTCTGAGCAGAGAATGATTGATTTCAAACAGATTCATACTGTTAAAGCTGCTGTACAGCCCTTTATAGCATTCGTAGTTGGTGGCAGAGTGCAGCATCTCATCATTCACCATGCGGTTATAATCCCCATGCAGCATTTCTCCCAGCAGGAAAAAATTCTCTTTCAGTCCTTGTGTAAAGCTCTTAAGCCTCCGCACGAAATTCTCATCCAGACTATAGGCTACGTCCAGCCGCAAACCATCGATATCAAACTCCTCTACCCAGCCCCTTATACATTGAAATAAATACTGTATAACCTCTTCATTTCTCAGATTCAGCTTTACCAAATCATAATTGCCCTCCCAGCCCTCATACCACAGGCCGTCGTTATAGCAGGAATTACCGCCGAGGTCAATACGGTAAAACCAATTTATATAAGAAGAATGCTCTCGATTCCGTAACACATCTGCAAAGGGCTCAAAGCCTCTTCCCACATGATTGAACACACCGTCCAAAACCACCCTGATACCATTCTCATGCAGACTGTCACAAACCTCCTTAAAATCCTGATTTGTTCCCAATCGCACATCAAGTCTGGTGTAATCTCTGGTGTTGTAACCATGCGTATCCGACTCAAAAACAGGTGAAAGATATAGCGCATTGACTCCAAGCTTCTTCATGTGAGGTATCCAATCCTTCACCTTTAAAATCCGATGCTCCAGCACTCCGTCATTTTCAAAGGGCGCTCCGCAGAAGCCCAACGGATAAATCTGATAAAAAACACTTTCATAAGCCCACATCATATTTTCCTCCCTAATCTATATATTCTCTACCATATATTCTCTATTTCAGTTCTTTATGGAAAACAGCAATCTAACGGCAATAGGTCTACATAATCTATTCATATCTTCTGTTATTACTTCACATAACTTAATTGACTGGATTAGTACCAATGCAACTTGACTTGCAAAATCTTCGTTTTGTCCAAAATTGGAACAACTGTCGGTTTTTAGGGGGTTCTTTTCAAGAAATCCACCAATTCCACATAGTTATCCACATGAACACACATGTCACTTTTGCTTTTTATACTTGTCATTTTACAGATTTATGCTGTCAGTTCATTCATTTTGGTTTATGAAATAATATCCATTTGGGTTACATAACTAATTTACATATTTTGACCACGAATCCCAAAACCTTTCCACTCTGTCAGCAATGCTATCAACACTGACCGTCTCATAGGATTCCCATTCTCTCGGAAACATTTTGGCATAGGAAAACTGTAAAAACCTCTCGTCCAACAGTGCAATCACCCCTACGTCCTCCGCTGTGCGGATTACGCGGCCTGCTGCCTGCAATACCTTATTCATTCCCGGATAACGATAGGAATAGTCAAATCCGTTTTCGCCCCTTTCGTCAAAATAGTTTTTTAATATCTCCCGCTCGTTGCACACCTGTGGCAATCCTGTTCCTACAATAATCACACCTATCAGGCTGTCATTTTTTAAATCAATGCCCTCTCCGAAAATACCTCCCAGTACACAAAAGCCTATCAGGGTACTGTCCTCGGCATCAAATTCAATATCCATGTCAATCTTTTCCTGCAAATCACATTCCTCATTCCCCTGAAACCGTGCCAAAAATTCCTCTCTGCCCTCCTCGCTCATGTAATCCTGCTGTATCATGCATTCCTTGCCTTCATCTGCAAAATACTGCATATAGATATCATAAATTCGCTGCAAAAAGGAATAGGACGGACAAAACACCATATAATTGCCCTGCCTGCTTTTGACAATTTCATCAATATACCGGGCAATCCTGTAATATTCCTCGTCGGAACGTCTGGTATATTTGCTTGTCACGTCATTAGCTATAAATAACGCCCGTTTTTCCGGATTAAATACAGATTTTGCATATACCTCATAATCCTCGGCATCTCCGCCCAAAAGCCCCTTATAATACTGTATGGGCAGAAAGGTTGCAGAAAACAGTATTGTACTTCTTCCTCTCTGCATACATTCCTTCAAATTCTCTCTTGGATTGACGCAGAAAAGCTTTATCAAAAAGCTGCCCTCCTCGTCAAGCTGTGTATACTTTACATAATTTTCATCCACACGCTCATATATGTCTAAAAAGTGTGATATATCAAAATAAAAATCCAACAGGCTCTCTCTCACAGGCAGCTTGTCCTCCTCCTGCTCCTCCAGATATTCACCCAAAATACCATGCAGGCGGAGCAGCGCATTCACAAAGCCATCTATATCCTCCACCAGACGGTATCCCTCGCATTCCCGTTTTAGAGAGAGAAGCTCCTTATTGCACTTGTCCAGATGATATATCATTCTTTCACCGTAGCCCTGCTTCACAAAAATACTCTTGCCGCCGTGATGCTTCCTTTTATCTGCATGCGCCACAGATACCTCCACCTGCTCTACGGCTGCTTCCGACTGTTCTGACATAGTCGTCATATCAAATGTCAGCTGACCTTCTACCCCGCTTTTTTCTTCCTTTTCGGCAATTTCTGACAATACTGTCTGTTTAATTTCCTGCTTCAATTCCAGAAAAACTTCCTTGATTAGCGAAGCGCTGTACATCTCTCTTCCACGCTCCAAAAGATTATGCGCCTCATCAATCAGAAAAATATAATTTCCTCCTGTTCCCTCTGTAAAAAAACGCTTCAAATAAACATGCGGGTCAAACAGATAATTATAATCACAGATAATTCCGTCTGCGAACAGGCTCATATCCAGACACAGTTCAAAGGGACACACCTGGTATTTTTGTGCATACTCTTCAATCCGCTCTCTGGTAAAGCTCTCCTCACTTGTAAGCAATGCAAAAATGGCTTCATTAATACGGTCATAATGCCCTTTTGCATAGGGACAATTCTCCGGATTACACTCCGTCTCCTCCATGAAACAGATTTTATCCTTTGCTGTAAGTATCACACTCTTAAAATGAAGTCCTCTTTGCCGAAGCATTCCCAGGGTATCGTCAGCCACTGTCCGGGTAATTGTCTTTGCTGTCAAATAAAAAAGCTTTTCCCCCATTCCTCTCCCCATTGCCTTCAAAGAAGGAAAAATGGTGGATATTGTCTTTCCCACACCGGTAGGTGCTTCTATAAACAGCTTCCTATGATGATAAATAGTTTGATATACATAAGACACCAGCTCCCGCTGTCCCTCCCTATAGGAAAAAGGAAATTCCAGCTCCTCCAAGGATTTTTGCCTCGTCTGACGCCAGCTCCATGTGTAGTCAGCCCATTTTTTATAAGAGGCAATCAAATGATTAAACCATTCCTCAAGCTCCTGAAAGCTGTAATCCTCATAAAAATAGCGAATCTCTTCTGTCTCAAGATTACAATAGGTTAGTCTCACTCTGATTTCCTTAAGACTGCGTTTTAATCCATACATAAAGGCGTAGCATTTTGCCTGTGCAACATGAACAGGAATCGGTACCTTCATTCTTGATAAGTCGCGGTAGGTTCCCTTAATCTCATCAATGACCACTTCCTTATCCGTATCTATAATGCCATCTGCACGCCCCTCTACCACCAATACATACTCTTCCGTAATATGCGTATATTTCAGACTTACCTCTGCCTGATATTCCGCTCCCATTCTCTTTTGTATCATACGATGAATCCGGCTGCCCTCCTGCATGGCATTCTCCGGCGAGCCTTGACGCCTATTATCTATATCTCCGCTTCGCAAGATAAACTCCACAAGGCTACGGACAGAGACTCTTATCTCTCCCTTAGGAAGCTCTATCCTTGTGTTACCATTGTCCGTATTCTTCCGCACTAATTGTGTATCTGCCATAGCTCGTTACTTCTCCCTCATATGCTGTCATCACAGTCTGATTAGACAAAAACTCCCTATGAAGATGGTACTCTATCTTACATAGGGAGTCAAATTTCTTTCGCCTTTAATTCCGGTAATTTTAAGATGCAATGGCGATTTCCTTTAACAATTTCTCAAACTCACTGTTATATCCCTCATAGGACACAGTCAGAGGTTTGCCGAAATCCAATCCATACACTCCAAGAAATGATTTTGCATCTACAACATATCTGTTATAGTAAATGTCAATATCAAAATCACATTTGGAAGCTACATCTACAAAATGCTGGACTTCATCAGGTGTTAAACGAACTGTCTTTACCATTATTATCCTTCCTTTCAAACTGCTTGCAACTTCACTACAAGTTACTATCATTATAGCCAAAAAGCCACAAATGTAAAGCTTTTTTTACATTCAAAGAAAACAGTTTTATTTTCCACTATGAAGCAGTTTTTTTACATATATTCCCAACAAAAAAATTTTCTCATTTTTCTTTTTGTAATATTTGTACATATATTAATAATCTTTTTGAGTAAGCACATGGTATTTTTAGTTAATTCAGTTAAATTCTACCATATATTCTCGGAATCTTAACGGAAGCATATTTCGCTGCAGCGTATAATTCTCCCTTTCTTTAATTGCTATTTTATGACAAAAATAATGAAAAAGTTCCTGATATTGCTGCTCGTTATCCGATAGCTTCAACTGCATTGCCTCTTCTTGTACCTCGCTGCCGCCAAGCAGATACCACTGATGCCCCGCCGGGTGAACCCCGAATAAACTACGCCCTTCATCATAAATCATAAAATTCTCCATGGGAAAACGGTCTGCAAAGTGTGGCATCAAAAATGTGAGAATATTATTCTTGGGTGCTATTTTAGAATAAAGCACGCCACCCTCCAGCTCCTGAAAACGAACAAACCCCCTTAAATGACAGTTTTCATTACCTGCTCCCCTAGCCAGAGAAAAAGCCAGATGTACATAATCATTGGCAAGATTATCGAACAAATGCCCAAATACCGTTCCCTTTTGAGAAAGCCCTAAGGCTACCGTCCGATATACCGCCTGCGCCTTTTCAGGGGCAGGTGCAGACAAGGTCAGACAAATCCGCATGTAATCCTCCTCCCCAAACCTTCTCTTTATAGTTCTCATTACCTTGACTGCCTTCTCCCCGTCCGGCTTTACGGTCTGATAGTCTGCAAATAAATACAGTTCCTGCTCAAGACTGAGCATAGTATCTTCCGGCTCTCTTTTTTCTTCATAGGCATTGTAAATCCCCGTAAAAATTCCTTCCAAAGAATCCTCACACTGATACACCCACATTCTCCTGCTCCTTTCCGCATAATGCTGCCCGATACTTCTAAAGCTGCCCCATTACCGCCGTCACCCTTTCCGCCTGCGACGGCTCTCTGAGAAAGCTGCCGGTATCAAACAAGGACATCTGTCTATAGGTCATTCCATCACTTCCAAACTGAATCCGCTCCTTTGTATTAGTAAGATTACGCACAATATAATCCTCCTCCAGCTTAACCGGATACATCATTCTGCCATTGCAGGTAACAAAAAACACGGCACGCTTTAACACCACACCTATTTTCTTTAAATCGGCAAAGGTCAGGTTCGTATTTCTTCTGGCTGCTACAATACGCATAGCACTCTTGACACCCACACCGGGGACCCTCAAAAGCGTCTCATAAGAAGCCCTGTTAATCTCCACAGGGAATTGCTCTAAATGTCGAACTGCCCAGTCCTCCTTGGGATCCAGCATTACATTAAAAAACGGGCGTTTTTCATCTAAAAGCTCCTCTGCCTTAAACCCATAGAACCGCAAAAGCCAGTCTGCCTGATATAATCTGTGCTCCCTTAAAAGTGGCGGTCCTCCCGGTAATGACGGCAGCGCTTTGTCCTCATTAACCTTGACAAAGGCAGAATAAAAAACTCTTTTCAGTTCAAACTTCCGGTAAAGTCCCTCAGCCACATTCAAAATCTGATAGTCACTCTCATTTGTAGCACCAATAATCATCTGAGTAGACTGTCCGCCTGCTACAAATTTCGGTGCATTGCGATACACAACCAGCTCCTCCTTGTTGGCGTGAATACCATTCTGTATCTGCCGCATAGGAGTCAGAATGTTTTTTCGATGCTTATTCGGAGCCAAAGCCTTCAACCCCTCAGCCGTTGGAAGCTCCAAATTCACGCTCATCCTATCCACCAGAAAGCCAATCCTTCTCACCAGCTCCGCATCTGCTCCCGGAATGGCTTTCACATGAATATAGCCGTTAAACCTATACTTATTGCGTAAAAGCCATATTGTCCGATAAATCATCTCCATGGTAAATGTAGGGCTCTGCAAAATACCCGAACTCAAAAATAAACCTTCTATATAATTTCTCCGGTAAAACTCCATAGTAAGCGTACATATCTCCTCCGGCGTAAAAGTAGCTCTAGGCACATCATTGGAACACCGATTAAGACAATATTTACAATCGTAAATGCATTCATTAGTCATCAATATCTTCAAAAGTGAAATGCAGCGGCCGTCACTGCTAAAGCTATGACAAATACCGGATGCCACACAATTCCCCATAGTTCTGCCATTTCCCTGCCTTTCCACACCGCTGGAGGTACATGCAACGTCATACTTTGCCGCATCTGTTAATATGCCCAATTTATCCATCAGGGTCATCTCCTGACCCGTAGCCAAAAATTCCACGCTTGCCGCCTCCTTTAAAAACGTCAGGAACATTTGTTCTGTTTACAGAATAGCACATATGTTCTGTTTTTTCAATATATTTTTTTGTTGCAGCGCAAGCTATCCTTTCGCAGCTATTGATTTATTTTCCAAAATTAACTATAATAGTAAAGCACAAGGTACAAAAGATGGAGGCGGGGTATATGCAGAACGAAATATTTATCAGCTATTCAAGCGTAGATACAAAGTATGCCAAAGAAGTCATTAATTATATAGAAGCCAATGGCTATAATTGCTATCTTGCTTCAAGAGATATTGCCGGCGGGCTTCATTATGCCAAGGACATTGTCAATGTGATTAAGGAGTGTAAATTGGTGATACTGATTGCCTCCTCCCACAGTAATTCCTCTGAGCATGTACTAAATGAAATTGATATTTGCGTTGAAAAAAAGAAGACCATTATCCCCCTGTTTATAGAGGACTTTGAAATCTGTGATGAGTTCCGCTACTATTTAGGTCGTAGCCAAAGAGTAATTGTGGAGGGCGAGGATATTTCTGAAGCCTTTCCCCGTCTTTTAGATGCCATCAAGAACAAGTACCCCAAGACTGCACACAGCTCCTTAAGCACAGCGGAACCCACAACACCGGAGGACACTAAAAAGACCAAAACTATTTTTGAGTACGATGCAGAGCGTGGGATTATGATTAATCCTGAGGACAGAATGCGCAACATAAGCTTCAGACAGGATACCTTCCTAAATATGATGAGCAGCATTTTTGGAGAAATTGCGAATTCAACTGATGCCGAGCATGCCAGAAAGGTATACTATCAGTGTGGCTATGAGGGCGGCTGCAATTTCGGAAACCGCCTCAACCAAATGCTGGACGGAAGTAATCTTACAATAGTGGAAAAGCTTCAAAAATGGTGCGAATTCGACTCCTGCGTAGGCTGGGGGAGATTTCGGACTGATGTTGCCTTAGATGAGGAAAACGGCACCTTGTCCGGCACCTTGAGCATCAATGAATGCTTCTTTGTAGACAAAAAGCATAATCACAGGATTTGTTCCTATATTGCAGGCTATTGTGCAGGCGTAATCGAAGCATTATTGGGGGATATTAAGGTTACCCTTACCTGCATCACCTGTCCAATGAAAAATAAATTTAAGTCAGAGTGCATTTTTGATATTTCTCTGACTTTGGAGGAATAATTTTGAAAATATTAGTTATATTTACCGGTGGCACCATCGGCAGTACTGTAAGCAATGGCTATATCTCTACTGATGATAGTAAAACCTATAAGCTAATCGAAATGTATAAAAGCTCTTGCAAACGCCATGTTGACTTTGAGTTTGCAGAGCCCTACACCCTGCTGAGTGAAAATTTGACCGGAGAGCATCTCACCGCCTTAGGAGGCTGCCTTCTTGAGCAGATTACCCACGGCTATGACGGCATCATTATTACCCATGGCACAGATACCATTCAATACTCGGCGGCTGCCATGAGTTATCTGTTTTCCAATGCACAGCTGCCCATTATGTTTGTCTCCAGCAACTTCGTACTGGACGACCCGGCTGCCAACGGACTGGATAACTTCTCCCATGCCGTTGATTTTATTGCAGAAAAGCAAGGCAAGGGTGTATTTGTCATTTACCGCAACAACGATAATGTCATATATGTTCACCGCGGCACCAGACTTCTGCCGCATCTGCCCTACTCTGATGATTTATTCAGCATTGCAGGACAGTACTATGGCTCATATCAAGAGGGAAACTTCGCTGCCAACCCCGCTTACCGGGGTTCCAAAAGCAATAGTATATATACGTTAGCATTGCCCACCGATTGGAATTCAGGTATATTACGGATATTCCCCTATCCCGGAATGGAATACCCCTCTCTGCTAAGTAATACGCAGGCAATTCTGTTGGACAGCTATCACTCCGGCACCATTTGCAGTATAACACCGAATATGACAGCCTTCTGTGAGGACGCCGGTACTAAGAATATTCCCATATTCCTCACAGGTGCAGACGGCGGCATTGATTATGACAGTGTAAAAATGTGGAAACAGCTCCAAATCACTACCCTGCCTCAGGCTTCACCCATTGCCATGTATGTAAAGCTTTGGATGGCAATGCAATCAGAAGCCCTTTTAGAGACAGTAGCATTAGAGAAAATCATGCTGACGCCTATCAGTGACGATATTGTATAAGTTAAATTATGATTCAACTTATATATCTATTATAAGAATTAAGGGTCTGTGTAACCACACCGACCCTAATTTTTATTATTCCCTATCCGTTTTGCTCCAATTTCTGCCGGATATATAGAAAACACCCACTGCTGCAATCACAACAGTCATAAACAAAGGATATAGAAAAGTTGCAACAGTAAACCTTCCTCTGATTATTGAAGAAAGGAGCTGAGCACATAAAAATCCCATACCATAACGGATGTTTTTCTTCCAAAGCATCTGCATTCTGGATTTCCGGATTGTCTTCTGACTAATGGGCATATAGCGAAGCAGCCTATATACAGAATCACCGGTATTATCCTTCTTCCTACTGATATTTAAGTAAGGAGCAAGCGAAAGTGTTATTCCCATGGTTCCCATTATGAAAACAAAAAATGACATTACTCTTGTATCCTCCCCCTCACCCCATGGAATTAACATTCCTAACACAGTAAATCCCCAAAATAGCCAATCTATGAATTTGCTCATCATAAATTCATAATCATTCTGTTTCATCAGTTCTCCGTCAAAAGCCTGCAAATATTTTAATTCCTCCTGTAATCTGCTGTCCTTTGACTGTACCACATTAACCATTTCCTTTTTCATCGTTGCTTACCTCAATCTATACATCATTTTCCATAAATGATATCATGCGCCCGTTATCCATCTTCGCTATATAATCCATATTCCTGTTTAAATCCGTCTGAAGCTGGGTTGACATCAACACACTGCAATCACCAGCTTTCAGAAGCTCCCTAAGAATATTGTAAAAATCTACCCTGAAAACCGGATCCATTCCTGCCGTTGCCTCATCCATCAAATACAGCCTTGCATGATGCCCCATGCCAAAAGCAATTTGAAATTTAATGAATTCACCCCGGGACATCTCACATAGCTGTCGTCTTGTAGGAACTTCAAAACGCTTCATCAGCTGGTAAAAATAATCCTTTTGCCAACAGGGATAGAATTGACCTAATAGGTCAACGTTTTGTGCAACGCTCTTTTGCATAAAGAAAGGATTGTCATCTGCCACAAATGCCACTTCACTTAAAAAAGCACTATGACATTCCTTAATGTCTTTTCCACGGTATAAAATTCTTCCCGCATACTGTGCATCCTCATTTAAAATTGTACGGAACAGCGTACTCTTACCGGCACCATTTTTACCGATTAAACCACACAGATATCCCTCCTCCAAATGAAAGGAAATATCCTGTAGTACAAAAGTATCCTTCTTCCCCTTCTTCAATTTCCCTGTTACATGTTCAAATATTAACATTACCCTTCCTCCCCAAGCAGAGCTTCCACCATCTCCAAAACATCCTCTCTGCTCATACCTGCCTTTTTACATTCCGTCAAGATTTCTGAAAGACGCTGTTCTAGCATAATAAACTGCTTTTCCTTTAAATAACTTATGTTATTTTCACATACATAGAAGCCTTTTCCGCTGACAGAACGGATTAGCCCCTCCTTCTCCAGTTCCTCGTAGGAGCGCTTGGTAGTAATGACGCTCACCTGTAGTTCACTTGCCAATGCACGAATAGACGGCAGTGCCTCCCCTGCCGTAATCTCTCCGTTTACTATGGCATTCTTTAATTGATTCACAATCTGCTCGTAAATTGCCATTGTTCCCTGTGGCTGTATCATGATTTTCATGCTTGTCTTTTCTCCTTCTGCACCAATGCTACCAATCAATCTCTTCTCTCTTTACCGTCTTACGCAGCTCTTTATCGTAAAATTTCCTGTCACATTTCTCAAACACTGAATTCCATGAAAGCATCAACGGCACATATCTGATTACAGTAACGACGGCAATCACAGCCGGAAGTATGGTAAAAATACTGATTCCGATTGCTTTAAGCATGGTCATTGGAGTTCCATACGGCATCATTATCAGAAAAATACTGCTTAATAATGCTACGATTAAGCCAATCTTCTTTACAGCACTGTAATACCCCATGTTTCTATCCTTACAAAAGCATTCCTTAGGCACATCCTTCTGATAAATTATCTTGATATTGTTTATTGCCATTAGAGACAGAAAGGAAATTCCAACACAGACAAATTCCTCAGGCCTCACAAGCTTACATAGCAGAAGCAGGGTATAGATAATCATAAACAATACCCCATCCATGCCCATGTTCAATATATAGCAGATGAACAGATATTTCTTTCGCTGTTCCCTATCTATCGGACACAAAAACAAGGATTTACTCAAATAACCAAGATTCATTTCACATACAAAAAAGCTAATCAGCAAAAGAAAGAGAAAAGCATAAAAAGGCACAAGCTTGCCCTCTTCACTTGCCATGCTGAACCCGGTGCCAAATATCACCATGATTCTCCAGGCATTTCCATATCTCCACGCATAATCTGCTCTGCTCTTTATGCTTGCTTTATAATCCAGCAAAATATACTTTATCATCTTTTCTCTCCCTTTACCGTAAAATACATAATCTCCTCCAGAGATGGAATTCTCACATTTACTTCCCTGTCATACTGTGCATATTCGGAATGTCTGACAAGTGCCTTGCCCATATCCTTCCCGTATTCCGCATGAATAACTCTGTTAGGCTTTAATAGCCTGATTTTGTAGTTCTCCCCCTCCACCATGCGATAGCTGTCCTCTAATTCGTTTCTTTCCATAGCAAGTGTTATTTTCCCAGCATTCAGGAATAAGAAGTAATCTCCCACCTGCTGCAAATCCTCCAGAATATGAGTTGCCAGCAGTACGCTGTGCTCTCCGTCTGACACGAATTCAGTAATAATTTTCAAAAATTCCGTTCGAAATTCCGGGTCAAAATTAGCTGTGGGTTCATCTAACAGAAGAAGCTTAGGCTGATGACTTAAGGCAAAAGCAAACTGATATTCCCAGAAAATAAATCCTCATTTAACACTACACCCATCTGATCCTTGCAGACCTTTTCCTCTTCATATAGGTTCCTGCCGTCAATCAGGATTTCCCCTGTATCTGCCATATACAACCCTAATATCAGATGCATCAGTGTAGTCTTACCGGAGCCGTTTGGTCCGAACACCCCGCATATATAACCCTTGGGTAAATGAAAATCCATATCCTGCAAACAAAAGTCCTGAAATTTTTTACTTACATGACTGACCTTTAACATATGCTTCCTCCATATAAATCATTCCCCATAAATCAAAGACACACTAATCCTCCTATAGATATACAAAAGGTGTGCATATACTGTATATATTTATATATACAGTATATGCACACCTTTTGTCAACACCTTTGTCAATAATTATTTATTGGTATGTTCATACGGAACTGTCAGGAAAAGCATAGCATTTGCATTATATTTTCATAATCAACCGACAGTAGAATCACTGCCATACATAGAATTTGTCGTTAGAAAAGAAAAGCGCATAATCGTACTGCTTCATAAACTCTGAAATCAGCTGCCATTTTTCGTCCTTAGCAATCTCCTCTGCCTTCTTTTCCATACCAAGTAAACTCAGTTCCTTACTGCCTTCCAGTTCATATATTCCATAGGCTCTCTCTGCGATAATAATCGGACGCTCCCCATTCAGTTCCATATCCCTGCAAAGCTTTTGCATATCGCTCTCCATGGTACTTAAGCTGTAGGAAGACAAATCACTCCATGGATTAAATGCAGAGGGCATCTGTAAATAAAAGGACAGTGACGGAATGTCCCCATAGAGAATCACCTCCCTGCCCTGCAAATGATTTTCCTTCACATAGGCAGTAAGCTCCGTCATATATACAGCACGCTCAGGATTCATTTTCACGCCCTCTAACACCTCATTGTCAGAAACCTGTGCGCTCACATCCTGCACTCCCGTTGCCTCCGCAAATACAAACATGGCTCCAAAACCGACGCCATGAACTAAAAACAGGACAAGCATGGCACACAGCACCTGCTTTGCCGGCAAAAGACTGATGACATCTCTCCATCGTACTTTCCCCTCCTGCTTCTTCCATGTCCACTGTATCAGCTTCACACTCTGCCAAAGAGTATAGGGCGCTGCCACAAAAAGATTATTCATGCTGGGATACACGCCATTGTTACTGCCAAGAGATGTCAACAGCACAATAAGAACTACCATACCGCTAATCAGCTTCTCACGCTTTGGACAACCCTTCTGTAAAATACGCACCACACCAATAAGCATTGTAAGCATTAAAAACAACACACAAGGTCGATACATGGAATCATAGCTGTAAAACAGAAAGGAGGCAAATTTTCTTCTATACAGCCAAAGCATCATAACAGCTGTTATTAATATCATTGTCGCCCTGCTGCCCACTGAAAGCAGCCGTACCAGAGCTGCATTTTTTCTGATTGCAATACAGTGCTCCGATAAAAGCTTTGCCACACCACAGACCACCATGCCTGCCACAACAAATACCAAGATATGCTCCACCCAGTAGAGCATATCAAGATAAGGATACACCATGCCCTTCAGCATGGAGGTCGCCTTATAGTCCGTTGCTGTATCCGTCATGGCAAACAGCCTGCGGATTCCTTCCGCATAAGCTCCCAGCCCATAGCGGATATGAAGATATCCAAGCATTACCGACAGCGCGCTCAAATAGCCTGCAAAACACCACAGAGTATGCCTGCCCGCCTGCGCCCCTTCACCTTGAGCCATTTGCTTCCCCTCTTTTGCCGCATCTGCTCTCTCTACGCCCTCTATCACCGCATATGCCCACACAGCCACAATCATGGCAGCCTCCGGCAGATTGGAAAAGCGCACAAAAACATTTACCCCCAGACAGATTCCCGCCGCAAACAACGCCCGGCCCTTATTCTCCGTAAGCCCTTTATAAAGCAGTATCACACAACCAAGGAACAGCACATATGTAAGATAATTATACAGAAGCGCCGTAGGACACCAGCACAGGCTTACTGCCACAAACTCCCCCACAAAAGCAATCCATGCAGGAATTCCCAGCACCTTTTTGCAGAACAAATATCCCATCACCGCCAACAGACTCACAAACAGCCCCGTATACACATTCATTCCCACAAGCGTTCCACCAAAGGGAAGTCTGGTAAGGAAATGCCCCACCGCATTTGCCAGATAGGTAGAAAACAGCCACATGGAATCCATATGCTCCAGACCCATATAAGTAAAATTGGCATAATTATAGCCCGTATCCCATAAGTCCAAGCCCCAATTTACATGGCGAAACGGATACAGTATCAAAATCAATAGGAAGCAAGCCTCCGCCATCACTTTTTTATTCCATTGCATTTTACCCTGCTTCACAGACACCCTTCAACAGCTCCTTTCGATGCTATCTGTCGCGACAAACTGCCTGTCTGCCCTGTCAATTTGCCCACAAATAGACTGATACCAACCAATGTGCATAAGTCCCTTATGAAGCCACTTCATCAGGAATACTCTTATGGCCTCTGCCAAAACGCCTGCTGTAAAGACTACTGCCACTGCTGTCACCGTCCAAAGAAACAATTCACCCACACCGGAAATGCATTCTGCTCCCAGCCACCTCTGCCAAAGATAACGCACCCCTATATTCTCATGAAGCAGATATACCCCCAGTGTATAGGGTGCCACCAGACAGATATACTTTCCCGCCTTTTTTGGCACCTTCAGCTTCAAAAATGCCACAAACAGGCCTACCGCCGCCAAAAGCGGAAGTACATGATTGTACTCTATAAAAACCTTTATGATAAGCCCCATACTGCCTGTTTTCACATATACAAAATGCAGACACATGGTTCCCACGAAAATTAAGAGTGCAGACACTACATACAAAATCAGCCCTCTGCCCCTTTTCTGCAAAAAAGAAATACCAAATTTACGGATATAAGCTGCCGTCAGGAATACACAAAGATACCACAGGCAGTCGTAGCCCTTTGCGTCCATCTCCAGTCTCACAGGCAGGACTGATTTCATCAGACAAAAGGCAATAAGTAAAAGCCCCATTGTTATTTGCAGCTGCCCCTTTGTCATACGCTTTACCGCCATGGACACAAGGGGCAACAGCAGATATAAAAACACATAGGCCGTCATAAACCAATAATGCCCCATAGACACCGGGAAAATCAACTGTAATAAATAATAGGTGGTAAATTCCTCCGCAGGCACCAGACCCAAAGCCACAGACAACAATCCTATTCCTGCCGAATAAGTCCAAATCTGTACCAAAAGTCTCAACAGCCTGCTTAACTTAAAGGAGGACTCACAGAGAAAATAACCGCTGATAAGCATATAGAGATTCACCGCCACAATACAAAAGCACTCTAAGACCCACGCGGCAATGCCCACACTTCCCATATTTTCCACAGATAAGTCAGCCAGAAGCTCACCCTTTCCAAGATAATGCAGCACCACCACCATCATCATAGCCACACATCTAAGCAGCTCCAGATTTGCCAGCCTTGACTTCCCCTTTATATCTACTACATCATCTCTAACCCTTTCAGTACCCAAGTCCACCCCTACTCCCTTCAAGCAATAATTTTTGCAACAGCCATTCCGTTCATAGATTGCATAATTATTTCCTCATGGTCAAGCTGACACAAATTCCTTTTTCCAGTATATCACGTTCTATTCTCTTATGCTACAAAAATCATCGTCTGACAGCGGCGATTGGCGCACCAAAAAAGAGGCAGATACCTAACATCGCGTATCTGCCTCCTGCCGTAAAATAATTCTACAACAGTCCAAAGCCCTGCTCAGCCATAATGACAAGCAGTGCAACCACAACCACAAGAGCGGAAATAATAAATCCATGCACCATAGGTGCCACACCTGATTTTTTCATATCCTTAAAACTGGTATTCAAGCCGATAGCCGCCAATGCCGCTACCATAAGGAATTTGCTGATTTCCTTCATTGCAGAAGAAACCGATGCCGGAATTACTCCAAAGCTGTTCACAACCGCAAGCGCAATAAAGCCCAGAATGAACCAGGGGAAAATAGACTTCATGTGGAAGTTTACCGCTGTATCAGCCTTCTCTCCTGCTGCCATTGCCTTTTTCTTAAGCCTGATATTAATGAAGGTAAAAGCAATTACAGTGGGAATAATGGACAGCGTTCTCGTAAGCTTTACCATAACTGCAAAGTCACCGGCAGCCTCACTGAAGGCATAACCTGCTGCCACCACGCTGGACGTATCATTTACTGCAGTTCCCGACCACAGACCGTATGCCGCATCACCCATTCCCATTGCCTGACCCATAAAAGGGAAAAGCACAATCATAACCATATCAAACAAAAAGGTTGCCGACATAGCATAGGCAATATCCCTATCCTCGGCATCGATAACAGGAGCAATGGCTGCAATCGCAGAGCCGCCGCATATTCCCGTACCCGCAGAAATCAAATTTGACAGCTTCCAATTCAATTTCAAAGCCCTTCCTATGAAATAACCGCCGCCAAAACAGGTAAGCAGCGTAAAGACCATAACAATCAGGGACATGCTGCCCACATGCATAATGGTGGTAATATTCAGACTTGCTCCCAATAAAATAATGGCAAATTTCAATACCTTTTTTGAGGTAAATTTTACGCCGGGTGAAATCACCTCATTAGGCTTTCTGATACCGTTAATTATCATACCGATAAACAATGCTATTACGGACGCACTAATCAAATGAATGGGAAGGTTGTCCGCTATTAATCTTGCAAAAAATGCAATCACAAGTGCAATCGCCAATCCGGGAATATATCCCACATACTTTTTCATCATAATCTGTCACCTCATATTTTATTTTCGCTTGATTATAGCATAAATATGTAATAAAATTAAGTAATTGTTTGGAATGAATCAATAACTTATTTTTATGAGATATAGGAGATACGAATGGACACAAGGCTGCAAACCTTTCTTATGCTGTGTAAACTGATGAATTACAGATTAACCGCTGAAGCTATGCACCTTACACAGCCGGCGGTTACAAAGCAGATACAATCTCTGGAACAGTTTTATAACACAAAACTCTTTGTCTATGACGGCAGAAAGCTCCAAAAAACAAAGGATTGTATTACACTGGAGGCTTATTGCAAAAGCCTGAGATACAATTATGAGGAAATGAAAAGGGCTCTTCACGGTTCCCGCGAACGCCTTATCAGAATAGGCGCCACCAAAACAATCGGCGATTATGTCATAGGTGAAAATATACTAAAATACCTGTCACGTCCTGAGCACAATTTATCCCTTGTTGTGGACAATACTGAGCGGCTTATGCAACTGTTAGATGACTCCGAGCTTGATTTTGCCATCGTGGAAGGGTTGTTTCCTAAAAGCAAATATCAGCACCGGCTTTTACAGGAGGAACCCTTTATTGGCATATGCACTAAAGAGCACCCCTTTGCCAATCGCATAGTATCTGTGGAAGATATCGTAAACGAGACCTTGATTGTCCGCGAACAAGGCTCAGGAACCAGAGATATATTAGAGCATGAGCTTATGAGCCTCGGATATGATTTAACTGCTTTTCCCAAGGTAATATGCATCAGCAGCTTTCAGCTGATACGCCAGCTTATTCTACAAAATATCGGTGTCAGCTTTATGTATAACGCCGTCATTAAGGATGACAGCTCCTTTGCTACATTCCGACTTGAAAATTTTAAGCACATACATGAATTCAATATTGTATATCTGAAAAACACCAATGCCGAACAATATGTGGACTTATTTTTTTCATAACCGAACTTACAAAAAAGCACCTGCTGTCTGTTGCTTAATGCCAAACAGACGGCAAATGCTCTTATCTTTTATCTATGACCTGCTTCCGCCTTGAGAAGCTCTTATTTTATCTGTTAATGCAGGGGTGCCATATCCTGCGATCCTTTGTGCAGGAATCACGGCAAAAGGAATTACAAAAAATTTAAAAGAGGTATTTTGTGGATTAATTGCCGGATAATCCCTTCACTGTTTTGTTTGTATTATTCGTTTATCCTTATCCCTGCAATTAACAAATTGAGTGGTATAACAGTAAAACGATTAACCGGTATACATTTATATGATACACATATTTACGTTAAAAGTCAATCATTTCTTTCAATTCAACCTGCATACGGAATCTCTGACAATGAGCTGACAAGGCATCTGAATTTCCCGCGTCTGCTCGCTTTGCAGCTCCTGTCCCTCAACGATATTTAGTAAAACCTGTGCAGCGCATTTACCAATCTCTAGCAATGGTATATTCATTGTAGTGAGTGCAGGACGAAAATACTCTGATATCTCCTGATTATCAAAGCCCACAACTGAAATATCCTCTCCCACCTTGAGATTATGCTCCTCTAAATAATCGTAAACACCACCCGCTATCTGGTCAGCCAAACAGAAAATAGCAGTAATTCCCTGCTGTAAAAGCTTCTCAGTCTGCTCATATCCGGAACGTCTATCCCATGTTCCATAAGATATCCATGAGGGATTGTACAGAATTCCCTCCTCAAAGAGAGCCTTCTGATACCCTATCAGTCTCTTTTGGGTATGGATATTATCAGAAAGTCCTCCAGCAATTCCAATTCTTCTATGCCCCATGGAAATCAGATATTTTGTCATATCATAGCTTCCCTTTTCATCATCAATTACAACACAGGGAACCTTGTCAGAATCCATGTAGGCATATGCCAGTACCACAGGAATGGGAAAATCCTTGGGAAAGCAGCGTATCACATGAGCATGGCTTGCCACATAAATTACTCCCTCCACCTTGATTGAACGCAGTTCATTCAAGGCAGGCTCCAATACCGAGCGGTAAAGCTCGTCCTGATTGTACCAAGCGTCCTTCCATCTGCCGAACAAACGCAGATTCTGAACTACGGTACGATATCCCTGCTTTTCAGAGTACTCCATAATACTTTCTATCATCTTAGGAGTAGAAAACAGTGATATCTCATCTGCAATAATTCCTATTGTGTGGGTTTTCTGGCGTCTCAGCCCCTGCGCCACATAATTAGGATGATATCCTGTCTCTGCCACTACCTCCAAGACCAGCTTTTTTGTCTCCTCGCTGACCTTTGGCTTACCGTTCAGGATATTTGATACAGTGGCGACGGAAACATTACACCTCTGTGCTATCTCTTTTAATGTTACCATTATTCCGTTGCATCCTTTCTGCTGCGCATATTGGCATCATTAAGATTATAGCATTGTCAAAGCTTTATCGCAAGCCCACTTGCAGGAAACACACCGCCTCCTCCGATATCGGGATTCCGCACCTTCCGCTTACGCTTCCTCCAAAAGCCACTTCACTGCAGGCTCCAAATACTCATTCCAGAAGGTATAGTTGTGATATCCTGCACTTTCCTTCAACAGGACATCCACTCCCTGTTCCGTTAAAAACTCTGCAAACTTTCTGTTGGAATGAATCAAAAAATCCTCGGTTCCGCATGCCATATATATTCCCGGAAGCATTTCACCCTGCTCTACCAGCTTTTTCACCAATGTCTCCGGATTATTATCGCTTTCCTCCAATTTATCCAGCTCACCGAACATTAATTCATAATACTCATAATTTGCCACGCCGTTATCGGTTCCCGGCTTCATATCCTTGATGCCGTGTACTAACAATGCAGAGGAAAATGCAAAAAGCTTGCCAAAGGTATGGTTAAACTGCAATGCCAGATGAATAGCCCCGAAGCCTCCCATAGAAAAGCCTCCCACATAAGTATCCTCTCGCCTGTCAGATAGTCCAAAGGTCTTTCTGGCAAAGGTAAGCAGCTCCTCCCCCACAAAGGTTGCATATTTTCTGCCCGTTGCCTTACCATCCAGATAAAAGCTGTTCTCTCCCGAAGGCAGCAGCACACAAAGATTATAGCGGTTAGCAATATCCATAATCTGACTGTTCCAAATCCAATCGGAGCACATTCCGCAATATCCATGCAAAAGTACTAAGGTCTTCATTGGACGATCATAATTAGAATTATTACGCCCGTCTGCATCCGTGGGAATAATAGCCTTAAAGGTCACACATCTGCATAAACAATTTGAAAAAAATTCTACGTTTGCCAGTGCCATTCTTATCGCTCCCTATAAACAAAATCGGTAAAGCCTGCTTTTCCGCCGGTCTGCTCTGTGGAGTAAACAAACAATCCGAAACGGCAGCCCGTAAAGTGATCCAGCTTAAAGTACACCTTATGGGTAATACCTATTTTCTCCCATCTTCTTCCATTCAGGTAATAGAACTTTGTCTCATCCTTCATATTGGTAAAATCAACCTCTACCTTGAGTCTCAGCCTCTCACCTTCAACAGGAACCGCTGCCCATTCCTGCCCACACTCCACGTCCTTAGGCATTCCTTTCAGGTCTCCGTTATCTGCTTCTTTACTCTGCATTACCACATAAGCCTTACCCTCACGTTTGGTAACACCTACCATTCCGTAGCAGCCCTGCAACGCACAGATTCCGGCATAATCACCCTCCTGTAGGCTGCTGATGTCAACAGTAACCTCGCCTGCACAGCCCGGATAAAGCATTCTTTGGGTCAGCACATTTCTCGCCTGCACTACATTCTTGCACAGCTTATCCGTTGTCACCCAAACCATTCCCTTGTCCTTATCCCAATTTATAAGAGACATATCCGGTTCATGGTTAAACTGCCATGCACTCTTAAAGCCAAAGGAGCCATATAATCTGGCACTATCCTCCTTTGACATTGCGGGTGCCTCCCTGAAGTCATCACTCTGAATCAATGGCGCATAATGATGAGAGGGCTTCGTTCCTTTCACCTCAAAATCCTCCGGAATTCTACCGTTATCTCCCAGCACAGGATAATCGTCCTTCCATGTAAGGGGAATCAGCACCGGAATTCTTCCCACTGCCCCTCTGTCCTGAAACAGAATACTGTACCACTTGCCGTCGGGGGTATCCACAATACCTCCCTGAGCAACTCCCTGATTGCAGTAGCCCATATCATCATTCAAAATATCTCCGCCACGGAATTCTCCGTCTATGGAATCTGCCACAAAGCACGCCTGCACACGCTTCCACTCACTTTTCAGAGAATGAATAAAGAACAGATAATACTTTCCGTTTATCTTGTAAAAATGAGTACCCTCATAGCCTAAGCTTGGATTATCCGCATCACTTACCAGCAGACGGGTATAACCGCCCTCCAAGGGACCGCTCAAATCGTCCTTAAGCTGCACCAAATACACATTTCTATTGCCGTAAGCAAGATATACCTTATCATCATCGTCAAACAAAAGAGAACAATCATGATAAAAGCCCTCAATATTGCGCTTTTCCCAAGGTCCCTCTATGCTGTCCGCTGTATAAAGATAGGTCTTGTGAGTGTCATTTGCCACAAAGCAGATGTAAAAACGCCCCTTGTGAAAACGCAAGGTTGCCGCCCACATACCCTTTCCATAAACATTCTCATCTCCTGTAAGCGTCTGCCCGGGTGTACTGTCCAGCTTGTCATATACATAGGCAGCATGCTCCCAATGCACCAAATCATAGGAACGCAGAATCTCACAGCCCGGCATAAAATACATGGTGGTACTTACCATGTAATAGGTATCCTCCACCCTGATTACGTCCGGGTCCGGATAATCCAGTCTGGTCAGCGGATTCTTTGCCGGATATTGCATTACACGGTCATAGGAATAGCCTCTGTCCGGAGTAGGATTTACCTCCTTAAGTTCAAAATACACCACTGCATTTTCCTCCAATGCTAACACAAGCTCCACTTTTCCCTTAACAGACTTTTTGCGTCCTGAGGTTACATAAGGCTGAGCCGCATTTTGAAGGGTCTTAAGCTGCTCTCCCGTAAGAGATGCCGGCTCTCCCATGTCGTGCCATACCTTTAAGGGATTAGTGCTTTCCTCGTCCACGCGCTTTGTCAGGAGACAATATTCTCCTGCTTCTGCATCAAATGTATAGGTAAATTCCATACTGTTACCGTTTCTGCATCTGGTCATATTCCAGATAATTCCGCGGTACTCTCCATCATTCATTCTCATTATGACGCAGTTATTATCTTTATGTACACATTTGCCCTGCTTTTCCTTCAGCTTTTTGTAGAAGGCAAAGCTCCAAAAGGTAGGCTTGGGAATACAACCGTTTGCTACCAGACCAAAGCCTCCGTGAAACGGTGTAAAGGGAACTCCTCCCTCCTCAAAAATATCTCCGAAGGTCCAATAAGAGTAAGATTCGTTATCGTCTCCCAATCTGGAAAGCTGATGTGCAATATATGCCGCATTCTGATTGGTATCATGCAATGGACAATTAGGAATATAGGAGGTATTAAACTCTGTAATATGTATCTCCAACCCCTTGTATTCCGGATAGCTGTCGATAATCTCTCTGGTGGAATGCAGGTCATCAAAGCCGTCCTCCTTATTCTCCGGGTCCATCAGCTTGGCATATCCGTAATGTCCTACATAATCGGGAAATTCGGTTGTGTAATGATGTCTTGTGACAAAATCCACCGCAATTTTATTTGTATGGCAGAATTCCATAAATGCCTTTATCCAAATTTTATCACTTCCGCCGCAGACAGCAGGACCTCCCACACGGAATCTTGCATCGACCGCCTTAACTGCCTCAAAGGATTCACGGAACAGCTTAAAATACTCCTCCATATCCGCATGCTCCCAAAAGCCCGGAAGGTTCGGCTCATTCCACACCTCCACCGGCCATGTAACCACCTCATCTGCTCCGTATCTGTCACACAGGTGTCTTAAAACTGCCTGTATCAGCGCCTTCCAGTCCTCATAGGACTTAGGAGGCGTGGTATTGCCCTCCCAATAAAATATGGTCTGAGTTCCCTTTGCCAGCTTTTTGGGCATAAAACCAAGCTCTAGAAAGGGCTTTAAGCCTAACTGCCTGTAGCTGTCCATCACCATGTCAAGATAGGTAAAATTGTATTCCACGATTCTTTCACCATCTACCATTGTCTCCTGATAAACTGCCATATCATCACAGAAAAGTCCGTGACCTCTGATATGCTGAAAGCCAATGGTATCCTGCACCAGCTTTAACTGCGCCTGATACTCCTTTTGCAGGGCAAGTCCCATTCTCCCCGTTCCGATACAATAATCCACCTGATTATGAAATGTCACTTCCTCTTTCGGATTAATAGTGATATTTTTCTTCTCCATCTGTTATCCTCCACTAGGTTATTCTGCCCTAACTCCCGTATTTTAACGAAACAGGGTACAATTTCCCGATTCCCTATAATAGCGCACTCTTTCCTCTAAATCCTGTCTCGTGCAGTTAAGCCTCACTGCCAGACAATCCATACAAAGAAACTCCCTTGCATTTCTGCTTACCATCTTCATATAGATTCCCTTGTCGTCCCATGTAAGCCCTGCCGCACACTGAAAGCATTTACTACTATCGCTCATTTGTAATCAGCTTCCCCCGTACCACTAGACAATCATGAGAAGGAACCACTGCCACAAATCGTTCCTTAAAGCTTCCCAGCTCCTTATGCTCCCAGCAGTCATACAAAGAAAGCTCTACACCTGATGCATAGGTAAGACCCATATCCCAGAACTGCAAGGGGATTTCTCTCTGCCCATCTCCCAGATTGAAGAAGCCTATTGCCAGCTCTCCGTCTGTCAGCACCTTTACCAGCACAAAGCATCCGCTGTCATGCAGCCATTGCGGCTCCGGATGAATCACATAGCAGCCTCTCGCCTCACTGTCCTGATTAATCCGTATCATTTCCGGATTCAACAGAATTCTCTTAGTAATCTCATCTGCCTTTCGCACATCACAGCCAATCATAAGCGGTGAACCCATCATGCTCCACAGAGCAAAATGTGTCTTGTATTCCGTATCCGTACAGCCGCCTATTCTTCCTATAAAATCATTATTGCTTCCTCCGCGCATGCCTACCACCAGCATATCCATATCATTATGGCAGAAATTGCCCGTAAAGCTCGCCTTATCCAACTGGGAGGTGGCAAGTCTCTTTATAGATTCCCAATTATCCTGTATATCTCCTGTGGAGCGATACATATGTGCTCCTGAGGAGCGAATCCAGCTATGTACATTATCTTCACCCCAGTTGCAGGCCGAGAACAGAATATCGCGTCCTGAATTCTTCAAAGCAAGCCCCATGCGGCGGTATAAAAGCTCCCCGTCCATTGTTCGTGGCTTGTAGCAATAGTCATATTTTAAATAATCAACATCCCATTTTGCAAACTGTACTGCATCCTGAAATTCATGCTCAAAGCTTCCGGGATAACCGGCACAGGTATGAGTGCCTGCACAGGAATACATGCCAAATTTCAAACCCTTAGAATGAATATAATCGGCAAGCGCCTTCATGCCGCTTGGAAATTTGTTGGGGTCAGCCACCAGATTTCCCTTCTCGTCTCGCTGCTTTAAGCTCCAACAGTCATCAATGACAATATACTCATAACCTGCGTCCTTATACCCCTCCGCAACAAATACATCTGCCACCTGTTTGATTAATTCTTCATTGATATCCCATGTAAAAGTATTCCATGAATTCCAGCCCATGGGAGGGCAAAAGCCTGTCTGTATTTTCTCCATAAATATTCCTCCTATCATATAAATCCATATAAATTTATACTATCTCATTGACCTTGCATTTCCAATGATTTATACTTTAATAAAATTGATATATTATTTTATGGGATTTTTGGGCTTGAGAAGCGAAGGAGAATTGTCATGAATCAAATAGACTTTATAGGATATAGTGCCACACACGCCTGCGATTTTGTGTATGATGTTCCAAATGGACATTCCTGTTATTTATTGCTGTTAATGACTTCCTCTGCTGAGCTTTTAATTGACAACAAAATGCTGCAGGTTCCCGCCAATTCAGCCATTTTGTATACTCCCGGCTACCGGATTTATTATCGTGCCTTCAAGGAGGAGTATAAGAATGATTGGATTCGTTTCCATTCTGATGAATCCTTTGTAGAGCAATTCCCGTTAAAGAACATTCCCTTCTCCGTATCAGATCCTGAATACTGCCATAATCTGATAAAGCTTTTGACCTGGGAATCCTCCTTTGCCTCTGCAGACAGCGAATCCATCATTTCGCATCTGCTGCGCGTACTGTTCTCAAAATTATATGAAAGCTCTGCCGACAATGCCGCAAACCATCACACCCATGCACTGATTGATTTGCACAAAAAAATATATAACAATCCACAGCTTCCATGGAATATCAGCCAAATGTCCGAGGAGCTTCATCTGAGCGTCAGCTATTTGCAGACACTTTATAAGAAATTATTCGGTTCCTCCTGCATGGACGATGTGATAGAGGGCCGCCTTCGCCGTGCTCAGGATCAGCTCAAATACACTTCAAAATCCATTCAGGAAATCGCCGAGAGCTGCGGCTATAACAACGTAGAACATTTCTGCCGGCAGTTCCGCCAACATAACGGCTGCACTCCGGGGCAATACCGAAAAGCAGCCACCAAAAATAATGAAGCAAATCCCCCCTCCCACTTTACCTTGGGCGGAAAAGAGTTTCTTCAAACTCCAAATTAAATTCTCTATAGAGTTTTTTCCTGTATTCAGGGTCAGTGGCTGCTATATCTAAATCAGCCAGTCTACCGCTTACCATGAGTATGTGGGTTAATTCGGCAAACCGCTTTTCACCTCTTACCATGCCCTCTTCTCTACCTTCCTGTCTGCTGTCCGCCAGCAATGCTGTAAGTGCCTCACACATATTTACCCTGCCATCCTTTCCATGATATTTCTTCACCGCAATCAATTCCTTTGCATTAGTATAGGCTGCTGCCATATCATAGGCATCCTCGTCCATATCCTGAAACGCAGCATCACTTTCCACTAATTGTTTTAATTTTGCTTTATCCTTGGAAAAACGAATAAAATCAAATATCTGCCTTAAGTCCGTCTGAAACACCGCTGTAACTTCCTCTTTCTAAATAGTCGATTAATACTCCATACCTGAGAATCCAACTCAGTTAAATCTTCGGCGCGAAGCAGCTGCTTTCCCTGAAAAACAATACCATTAATAATGTCTGCATACCTCTCATTATCTGCCAGACAGCGTTTTTTTGTCAGGTCTTTTTCCATATTCTGTTCCTCCTCGCAGGAGGAATCTTCAAAGAGCCTCCTGCTTTTGTCTCTGTTTGAAATTAAAAGCATGGATTTTCCTGAATATTCCAGAATCATAGAAGCTTTCACAAGCCAAGAATTAAGAAAATATGCTTTATATGAAGTGTAGCATACTATGGCAGTATGTGCAATACACAAAATCAAAAAACGCTATATCGTTATTATATCAAAACAGACCGGCGCATGGATTCGCCGGTCTGCTCACTCATTTTATTGAACCACCAAATTGGAATATCCCATCAGGCTCTCGTCCACAGCTCTTGCCGCTTCTCTGCCCTCTCTGATAGCCCATACCACCAGCGACTGACCTCTGTGCATATCGCCGGTTACAAACACGTTGTCCTTATTGGTCTTGTATTCTCCTAAGGCAGTCTTTACATTCGTGCGTTCATTTAATTCCACACCGAAAGCATCTGCAATGTAGCTTTGGGTTCCAAGGAAGCCTGCGGCAATGAGAACAATGTCCGCATCAAGTACCTGCTCGCTTCCTGCAACCTCCTGCATATTCATGCGTCCTGTAGCCTCATCCTTTACCCATGACAGCTTTACAATTTTTACGCTCTTAAGATTGCCGTTTTTATCCTTGATAAATTCCTTCACGGTAGACTCATAAATACGAGGGTCATGTCCGTATACCGCAATCGCCTCCTCCTGACCATAATCAGTCTTGCACACCTTGGGCCATTCGGGCCATGGATTGTTCTCTGCGCGTTTATCCGGTGCCTTGGGCATCATCTCAATCTGGGTCACGGATTTTGCGCCATGACGAATGGAGGTTCCCACGCAGTCGTTGCCTGTATCTCCGCCGCCAATGATAATTACATTCTTATCCTTGGTGTCAATATATTTCTTATCTTCAAAATTAGAATCTAACAGACTCTTAGTGTTTGCAGTCAGGAAATCCACCGCAAAGTAAATTCCCTTGGCATCTCTTCCGGGTGCCTTAATATCTCTGGGATTGGAGGCTCCACACGCCAGCACTATCCTGTCATAATCCTGAAGGAGCTTTTCCGCCTTCACGTCCTTACCTATATTTACTCCTGTACAGAAGGTCACTCCCTCCTCCTCCATAATTTTTACCTTTCGTTCAACAATCTGCTTGTCCAGCTTCATGTTGGGAATGCCATACATCAAAAGTCCTCCCACACGGTCGGAGCGCTCAAAAACAGTCACCGAATGCCCTCGCTTATTGAGCTGGTCTGCCACCGCAAGACCGGAGGGTCCGCTTCCCACAACCGCCACCCTTTTGCCTGTTCGCACTTTTGGCGGCTGGGCAGCCGCATAGCCCTGCGCATAGGCATTTTCAATAATGGCATACTCGTTTTCCTTAGTGGAGACAGGGGCTCCGTTCAGCCCGCAGGTACATGCCGCCTCACAGAGAGCCGGACATACCCTTGAGGTGAACTCAGGGAAATTATTAGTCTTTTTCAGACGATTATATGCCTCAGCCCAGTTTCCCGTATACACCAAATCATTCCACTCGGGAATCAGATTATGCAGGGGGCAGCCGCTTGCCATACCGCATATCATCATGCCCGCCTGACAAAAGGGCACACCGCACTCCATACAGCGCGCACCCTGAAGCTGCTGCTTCTCCCTGGGCATATGCTGGTGAAATTCATTAAAATGCTTGATTCTTTTCTTGGGAGCCTCAGCAATGCTGACCTCCCTTTTATATTCCATAAATCCCGTTGGTTTACCCATTTTGATTTCCTCCTGTTATTTCCTTCGCCATGCTGGCAGGCTCCCGGCATTCGCTGCTCGCTGCCGCGGCATTCGCCGTATGCCTTCCTTCTCTCGACTTGCGCCATGCCGGCATGCTCGCAGCATTCGCTGCTCGCTGCCGCGGCGTTCGCCGTATGCGTCTTCGCATAAATGTGTACTTATGTAAGCAAGCTTACAACGTACCCATTTATACGAATCCGCGCATGGCTCATCGCTCGCACACGTTTGCGTAAAATGCTTCGATTTGTGCCTGTTCGGCGCTTAGGCCTTTTTCCTCCATCTGGACGATGGTTTTCAAAACACGTTCATAGTCGTGGGGAATAATTTTCTTAAACTTAGGCAGATACTCACCAAAGTTATCCAAAATCTCCTTACCCTTTGCAGAATTGGTCAGCGCCACATGCTCCTGAATCATTGCCTTCAGCTCCAGCACGTCATACTTGGAGGTAATCTCACTGGAGGACACCATTTCCTTATTCAAGCGCTTATAAAGGTCATTGCCCTCGTCCAGTACATAAGCAATACCACCGCTCATACCTGCCGCAAAGTTCTTGCCTGTAGTACCAAGCACTACCACGCGCCCTCCTGTCATATATTCACAGCCGTGGTCACCGACGCCCTCTACTACAGCGATAGCACCGGAGTTACGCACACAGAAACGCTCACCTGCAACACCATTGATAAATGCCTTGCCGCTGGTTGCTCCGTAGAGTGCTACGTTACCGATAATAATATTCTCCTCTGCCTTAAAGCGACTGCCCTTGGGAGGATACACCACCAGCTTACCGCCGGAAAGACCCTTACCAAAATAATCGTTGCTGTCACCTACAAGCTCCAGCGTAAGCCCCTTGGGAATAAATGCGCCGAAGGACTGTCCGCCCGCACCCTTACAGAGTACATGATACGTATCCTCCTCCACATTGTCTCCCAGACGCTTTGTAATTTCACTGCCCAAAATAGTACCGAAGGCACGGTCTGTATTGGACACATCTACCTCAATGCTTCTCTTCTGCCCTGCGTCAATTGCCTTGCCAAGCTGCTTTAGCAGCACCCTTTCGTCCAGCGTTTTCTCCAGTTCAAAATCATATACCTGCTTAGGGTCAAAGGTCACCTTCTGCTTGCTGCCTGCAAAAGGATTGGAAAGAATCTGGCTTAAATCAACCTCCTGCTGACGCTTGCTTAAATTCTCCTTAACCTTTAACAAATCGGTTCTGCCCACCAGCTCATCTACGGTGCGCACACCTAAGCGTGCCATATATTCCCGAAGCTCTCGCGCAATGAAGCGCATGAAGTTCTCTACATATTCCGGCTTGCCCTTAAAATTCTTGCGAAGCTCAGGATTCTGGGTAGCCACGCCCACAGGACAGGTATCCAGATTACAAACTCTCATCATCACACAGCCCATGGTTACAAGAGGCGCGGTTGCAAAGCCAAATTCCTCCGCACCCAAAATCGCTGCAATGGCAACATCACGACCGCTCATCAGCTTACCATCCGTCTCAATACGAACCTTATTTCGCAGTCCGTTCATAATCAGGGTCTGATGAGTCTCTGCCAGACCGAGCTCCCATGGCAGACCTGCATTGTGAATGGAGCTTCTGGGAGCCGCACCGGTTCCTCCGTCATAGCCGGATACCAGAATAACCTGCGCACCCGCCTTTGCAACACCGGCAGCAACCGTACCCACACCTGCCTCAGATACCAGCTTTACGGAAATGCGGGCGTCTGTATTTGCATTCTTCAAATCATATATCAGCTGCGCCAAGTCCTCAATAGAATAAATATCATGATGAGGCGGCGGGGAAATCAAAGATACGCCGGGAGTTGAATGTCTTGTCTTTGCAATCCAAGGATACACCTTTGCTCCTGGCAGATGGCCGCCCTCACCGGGCTTAGCTCCCTGCGCCATCTTAATCTGTATTTCCTGCGCACTTACAAGATAACGACTGGTAACGCCAAATCGTCCGCTTGCCACCTGCTTGATTGCAGAGCAACGGTTCAAGCCGTCCGGGCCTATGGTAAGTCTCTCCAAATCCTCACCGCCCTCACCGGAATTGCTCTTTCCATGCAGTCTGTTCATAGCGATTGCCATAGTCTCATGAGCCTCCTTGGAAATAGAGCCATAGGACATAGCACCCGTCTTAAATCTGGTGACAATAGATTCAACAGGCTCAACCTCCTCCAGTGGCACGCCCTTCTTGGGATAATTAAAGTCCATAAGCCCGCGGAGATTCTTTACAGACTCCTCATCATTCACCATGGCGGTATACTGCTTAAACATTTCATAATCACCGCGTTTGGTTGATTCCTGAAGCATATGAATGGTCGCAGGATTATATAAATGCTCATCGCCGCCGCTTCTCATCTTATGATGCCCCGGGCTGTCTAAGGTTAAATCATTACCAAGCCCCAATGGGTCAAACGCCTGTGAATGCAGTTCATCTACCTGCTCCTCAATATCCTTTAAGGTGATGCCGCCCACACGGCTTACGGTAGTTCCGAAATATTTGCCTATTACCTCAGGTGAAATACCGATTGCCTCAAATATCTGAGAGCCCTGATAGGACTGAATAGTGCTGATACCCATCTTGGAGGCAATCTTTACAATGCCATGCAGTACTGCATTGTTGTAATCATTCACCGCCGCATAGTAATCCTTATCCAGCATATGATTGTCAATCAGCTCCTTAATGGAATCCTGTGCCAGATAAGGGTTGATTGCACAGGCACCATAGCCTAAAAGGGTTGCAAAATGATGTACCTCTCTCGGCTCACCGGACTCCAAAATCAAAGCCACACGGGTTCTCTTCTTGGTACGCACCAGATACTGGTTCAAGGCTGAAACTGCCAGCAGGGAAGGAATGGGCACATGATTCTCGTCCACACCTCTGTCGGAGAGAATTAATACGTTTGCTCCCTCGCCGAAGGCTCTGTCAACCTCCACATATAATCTGTCGATTGCACGCTCCAAGCTGGTATTTTTATAATAAATAATGGGTACAACCTCTACCTTAAAGCCCTCTGCCTTCATACTTTTAATCTTCAAAAGGTCAGTGTTTGTCAGAATCGGGTTGTTTACCTTCAGTACATTACAGTTCTTGGGAGTTTCCTCCAAAAGGTTTCCCTCCGTGCCGATGTAAATGGTTGTGGAGGTAACAATCTCCTCACGAATGGCATCGATGGGCGGATTGGTAACCTGTGCAAACAGCTGCTTAAAATAGTGAAACAGCGGGTGACGTGCCTTGCTTAACACAGGCAGAGGCGTATCCACTCCCATTGCCGCAATGGCTTCCCCGCCATTTTTTGCCATGGGAAGAATGCTGGTCTTTAACTCGTCATAGGTATAACCGAATGCCTTCTGCATTCTCTGGCGCTCCTCATAGGTGTACTCAGGCACACGCTGATTGGGAATATTCAAATCCTTAAGCAGCACCAGATTACTGTCAAGCCACTCACCATAGGGCTGCCTGGAGGCATATCTCTCCTTTAACTGCTCATCATCAATGACCTTACCCTGCACGGTGTCCACCAAGAGCATCTTACCCGGACGCAGCCTCTCTTTTACTTTAATCTTAGTGGGGTCAATATCAAGCACTCCCACCTCAGAGGAAAGAATCAAAGTATCATCGTCTGTAATCATATATCTGGAAGGACGCAGACCATTGCGGTCAAGCACGGCGCCCATAATATCTCCATCGGAGAACAGAATGGAGGCAGGGCCGTCCCAAGGCTCCATCATAGTTGCATAATATTGATAGAAATCTCTCTTGGTCTGAGACATTGCCTTATTGTTTGCCCAAGGCTCAGGAATGGCAATCATAACCGCAAGGGGCAGCTCCATACCACTCATTACCAAAAATTCCAAGGTATTATCCAACATGGCAGAGTCTGAACCTGTCTTATTGATTGCAGGCAGCACCTTATGAAGCTGTCCGGTCAGATACTCGGACTTCATATTCTCCTCGCGGGCAAGCATCTTATCCGCATTGCCGCGAATGGTATTAATTTCACCGTTGTGTACCATAAGACGATTGGGATGAGCACGCTCCCAGCTGGGATTTGTGTTGGTGGAGAAACGGGAATGTACCATGGCAATCGCCGACACAAAATCCTCACTCTGCAAATCCGCAAAAAAGGTGCGAAGCTGTCCTACCAAAAACATACCCTTATATACAATCGTCCTACTGGAGAAGGATACTACATAGGTATCATCTGTGGATTGTTCAAACACACGTCTTGCAATATACAGCTTACGGTCAAAGGGAAGTCCTTTTTCCACATCGGCAGGCTTCTTTACAAAGCCCTGCATGATATATGGCATACACTCTACCGCTTTATGTCCCAATACATTGGGGAAGGTGGGTACCTCACGCCACCCCAAAAACTCCATGCCTTCCTTTTCTACAATGATTTCAAACATCTTCTTCGCCTGATTTCTGCGAAGCTCCTCCTGAGGGAAGAAAAACATTCCCACGCCATATTCTCTCTCTTTTCCGATTTCAATTCCCAAGGTCTTTGTCACTCTTGCAAAAAACTCATGAGGAATCTGAGTCAGAATACCTACACCGTCACCGGTCTTTCCTTCTGCGTCCTTACCTGCTCTATGCTCCAGATTTTCCACAATCTTCAAAGCATTCTCCACGGTAGCGCGGCTTTTCTTACCGTTAATATTTACACAGGCTCCAATACCACAGTTGTCATGCTCAAACTCTTCACGATAAAGCGGAGCTTTGGGAAGATTATTTTTCACATCAAACATTGTAGTTCTCCTTTCCAAAAATGTTTTTATCATTCACGCAAAAAAGGTCGCAAAGAAGCCTTTGTGCGCTCCTTTGCGACCTTTTCAATTACTATACACCATTTTTTCTCATCTGTAAATAACAACTTTATCATGAATTGTCAGATAATTTGACAATTCATGCCTTTTGCGTTTATTGTCTGTCTTTTCCGGCATCGAATATAAAACCTTCATCTTTTCCCATACAAGGCTGTAGTCAGCTTGTGGTAAAGCCCCGAAAAGGCTCTGCTCTGTGCAAGCCTTGTCCGCAGGGGTGCCAGCGTGCACAGCAGTATTGCCTTATATCTAAGCAGCTCTCCCTTACTCATATAGAGAGCCGTTATTTTTTTGTGCTCCTCCTTGGAGCGTTTCAGATTCTCCTTGGTTTCAGAAAAGCCGCCGCCTTCATAATCAGCCACCCCACTGTCCATATAAACCATCTTAGCTCCTGCCCTGTAATAGCACCAGAGAAAATGCTCGTAATCGGCACGAATTTTATACCGGGTGTCATAAGCTTTTTCCTTACAGAGCGCTGCCGCATAAATGCAGGATTGATGACAGGGTACATTCCGATAACAGGTAAAGCCTGTAATTTTAGGCGAAGGGGTTATCCATGAGGCTGTCTTTTCATTATAAATTTTTCCATAAAGAATAAGCTTCTCTCTATCCGGTTCAGCCTCTATATAGCGGGCAGCCGTGGACAATACATCCGTTCCATGGAATTTGTCTCCACAATTCATAAAAATAATAAATTCACCCTGCGCATAGCCAACTGCCTGATTCATGGCATCATAGATGCCTGTATCCTTTTCCGTATAAAGGCGGATTCTGTTATCCCCAAGCATATTTTCAATAGAACCGTCTGTGCTGCCGCCGTCCTTTACAATAACCTCATAATCATCGTAATTCTGTGAAAAAATGCTCCTTAGCGTATCGTTTAGTTTATCGCCTGCATTTAGGCAGACTACAATAATAGAATATTTTTTCATACTCCATACTCCTTCCGCATATTCTCTTTCGCCCTCTCCACAGCCTCGAAAAGCCCCTGCGCCGACATTCTCACAGCACCCTCTCCCCAAATAATCATCTGCTCCAAGGCATCTGAGGTTGCCACAGTCACCTGATATTTCCGGCCAATCTCATTGACGGTTTTCTCAATATACTGGTCCGCAGTCTCCGCCTCCTTGGTGTACACCACATGAATATTGTGATAAATAAGCGCAGAGCCGGGATTACCCTTTACCTTATAGGCATCAAACACCACAATAACCGTGCTCCCCAAATACCCCTGATAATTGCTTAAAATATCAATCAGCCTGTCTCTGGCACTATCAATGTTAACTGCTGCAAGCTCCTTTAGCTCCTGCCATGCAAAAATAATATTGTAACCGTCCACAAGCAGATACTCCTCTTTTTTAGAAGAAAAGTCGAAACTCCGGCTGTCCTTGCCGCTATATGAGCCGTCCATACCCTCTGCGCCGCCTTTTTCCGCACTTCTGCCTTCAAGCCGCCAGTTACGCCTGCCACTCTTGTGATAACGCCTGAAACGATTTATATCCTCCTGCCTTTTTCCATAGGTCTGCCGGAAAATCTCCTCTATTTCCTCCTGCGAAATATAACCACTCACGGCCTTACCTGTCTTATCCCCTGCTTTCCTGCCCCCCTGTAGCTGTGCGGCAGTCAGAGCATATCCTGCCATATCACCTTCTGTTGTACCTTCGGGCTCTATCTCCTCCAGCTTAAAGCCGCTGTCAACATGGGCATACTCCTCTACCTGATTCCATTCTACCACAAAGCCTGCACCGTGGGAACAGAACACGGAGCCTGTAGGGTTATCCAAATCTGCCTCCGGATTGTAGGAAAGCCTCTCCACTACCTCCTCTGCATTGTGACAGGGCTTATAGCCTGCAGGCACACAGGTCATTCTCCCAAAGCCTCTGGTGTAGGCATTAAATTCCTTCTGATAATCCCGCATTGTTTCCACAGGCGCATTGCCTGTCAGTATACTGCGCTCTTCTTCCGTCACAGGGGTATCAAAGCTGCCCTGCATTCTCTGAATATCTGACATGGCACGTCCTAAAAGCTCCGTAGGGAGCTCCATAGTAAAGGCAAAATACGGCTCCAAAAGAACACTTTTACTCTTGCGAAGTCCCTGTCTTACAGCCCTATAGGTTGCTTGTCTGAAGTCACCGCCCTCAGTATGCTTCTGATGTGCCCGCCCGGCAATCAGACTGATACGCATATCCGTAAGCTCCGAGCCGGTAAGCACACCCACATGTGACTTTTCCTCCAAATGGGTCAATACCAGGCGCTGCCAATTCTTATCCAAAATATCCTCACTGCAAAGGGAGGCAAACTGCATACCACTTTCTCTCTCCCCCGGCTCCAACAGCAGATGAACCTCCGCATAATGTCTGAGTGGCTCGAAATGCCCGATGCCTATCACCGGCTCGATAATAGTCTCCTTGTAGACAATGCTCCCATCTCCAAATTCCACCTTTAGACCAAAGCGCTCGAATATCAGACTTTTTAAAATTTCAATCTGCACCTCTCCCATAACCTGTACGTGAATCTCCGCAGCTGCTTCCTTCCACACAATGTGCAAAAGCGGTTCCTCCTCTTCCAGCTTCTTAAGCTGCCCCAATACTGTTACGGCATCACTCCCCTCCGGAAGCATAAGTCTATAAGTAAGCACCGGCTCCAGCACCGGCAACGCATTCACCTTCTCATAGCCAAGCCCCTGACCCGCAAAGGTTTTTGTTAATCCTGTGACTGCACAAATTTCCCCTGCTGCTACCTCCTCCACAGTCCGAAACTGCGCCCCATTATATATACGAAGCTGATCCGCCTTCTCCTTCCAGACCTCTGCTTCCACTCCCGCACTATTTTGGTTGTCAAGCAGCATCTTTGCCCGCAGCACGCCACCTGTCACCTTTAAATAGGTAAGACGATTGCCCGACGCGTCTCTGGCAATTTTGAAAACTCTTGCTCCCACCTGCTCAGGGTATTCGGGTTGCAAGGTATATGCCGCAATTCCACGCAACAGCTCTTCCACTCCCGTAAGCTTAAGCGCCGAACCGAAATAACAGGGAAATACCCTTCTCTCCCCAATGGCATAGGCAATATTTTCCGCACACAGCGCTCCTGTCTCTAGATATTCCTCCAACAGTCCCTCATCACACATGGCAAGGGCATCATAAAAGCTTTCTTTTCCCTCCTTAAGCTTTCCAAATTCCACACAGGAACCGTCCAATCGACTCTTAAGCTCCCCCAAAAGCCTTTCCTTGTCCGTTCCTTCCATGTCCATTTTATTGATAAATACAAATACCGGTATCTCATATTTTTTTAATAGTCTCCACAGAGTTTCCACATGCCCCTGCACGCCGTCCGAGCCATTAATCACCAATATTGCATAATCTAAAACCTGCAGAGTCCGCTCCATTTCCGCAGAAAAGTCCACATGCCCCGGGGTGTCCAGCATAGTAATTTTCAAATTGTTCCATTCTACCTGCGCCTGCTTGGAAAAAATCGTGATGCCCCTTGCCCGTTCCAAGGCAAAATTATCTAAAAAAGCGTCCCTATGATCCACCCTGCCCAGAGTACGGATATTTCCACAGGTATATAGGATTCCCTCTGCAAGGGTAGTTTTACCCGCGTCCACATGCGCTAATATTCCTATCACTAAATGCTTGTTCTGCATATGCATCCTTTCCTGCTGCCCCTAAAATGCCTTACTAAAAAGACCTCTTGACACCCTGCCAATCTGGCATTATAGTAAACATGCATGAATCGTTAAAGATAATTTCGTGCACATAATTATACCACGTCGACTGACGTCTCCGTGTGTTTTTTGCCTTATGTCGATGTCCGTAAGCGCACATCGCCGCAAGGCTCATTATATCACGTCGACTGACGTCTCCGTGTGTTTTTCGCCTTATGTCGATGTCCGCAAGCGCACATCGCCGCAAGGCTCATTATATCATAATACATAACATAACCGCTAGGGGAGCACATCGCTGAGACTGAGTTTATGATAAATTCTGACCCTCATTACTTGACCCGGATAATACCGGCGTAAGGAAGCCAGACTATATTGCATTTTTGCAAGGACTGACGATGTTCCTCCCGGCGCAGACGAAGGAGGACTTTTTTTATGAATAATTTTTTTGCCACCCCAACAGACGTATGGGGAGATGACGCCGTAAAGCTGACTACAACAGGTATTCTCACCATTGTAGCAGTCATTGCTCTTTTAATTGTAGTTGCACTGATTGTGCGCAGCAGACAGTCAGGCAAGGCTTCCGTTAAGCTAACCACCAAACAGCTTGTCTTTTCTGCCGCAGCCATCGCTTTAGCCATTGTCACTTCCATGATTAAGCTGTTTGAGCTGCCCATGGGTGGCTCCGTCACCCTGTTAAGCATGCTGTTTATCGTACTGATTGCCAACTGGTACGGTCCTTATGTAGGAATTATGACCGGTATGGCATACGGGCTGATACAGTTTGTCATGGAGCCGATTTTCTATACCATTCCCCAGATGCTCACCGACTATCCCTTAGCATTTGGTGCTTTAGGTCTTGCAGGCTTCTTCTATCAGAAAAAGAACGGTCTGCTTATCGGTTACATAGCAGGTGTTTTGGGTAGATTCTTCTTTGCTTTCTTATCCGGCGTTATCTTCTTTGCAGCCTATGCACCGGAGGGCTGGAATGTGGCTGCTTACTCTGCCGCTTACAATGGCTCCTATCTGGCAGCCGAGGCTGCTATCACCATTATTTTGCTTGCACTTCCCCCTGTTGCGAAAGCACTGGGCTATGTAAAGCGTCTGGCAACAGCTTAAGCTGTTGCCTCTTTTTTACTGATACCAATTTACTGATACTGTTCCAGATAAAAGGAATACAGAAAGCTTTCCTTTACCGGAAGCTTCATCAGCTTTTGCAGTGCCTCTTCATAATAATCAAGCTGTACCTCATAGCGCTTCCACAGGCTCTTAAGCGAATCAATCACATCTGTCTTATAGTCAAGCAGCACAATTTCATCGTTCTCCACAAAAAATACATCTATGATTCCCTGTATCAGCACACTCTCCTCCGGGGGAAACTCGGACTTGAGTCTGTTGGCTGCAATACCCAGCACAAAGGGCTGCTCTCTATACAGATTTCCTGCCCTGTCTGCCCGCCACATACGATAAGCAAGCTCAGTCTGCAAAAAATGAACCAGCTTACGCTCATTCAATGCCTGTAAATATTCCTCCGACAATCGCTTCTTTTCTGCCATGGTAAACAGATATGCATGCAGTGTTTCTCCCAAGACCTCCACGTCCAGCTTTTTCTCATACTCTGCAAAGCTCTCAGGAAAAGCATCAAACTGTGCTCCCAATATCTCCTGAAAATCTATAAGCTCCATTGCCCTGTGGAATGCATTACCTCTCACCGTACCGCTAACCGCCTCATCTCCCCGCCTAAATGCAGGAATATAGGGTACAATCTCTTTTTCCTCAAAGGCATGATATGCCGCTTCGTCCTTCTGGGACATGGCAGCAATTTTCAGTTCGGAAACGGTAGTCTTGGTATACAGACCTGAAAGACCCTTGTAAGGATACTCATAAGAAAAACGTGCCTCAAGTCCGGCAAGCGCCTCCTTATCCGCATAGTCCTCTGCCCGGGAAAGTGCAAGCCTACGCTCATACAAATCCACCTGCTCCTTAAGCTCTTCCCCAAAAATTTCAGGAAACTCCTGCACGGAAACCTCCACTCTGCTCTGCGAAAGAACCGGCAGCAGAAAATCCAGATAACTGGAAGCCTGCATAAAATCAACATAAGTCAGACTGCCCTTATCCCGCTCCCGATACAGCTCCCATTTTTCCAAAGCCTTTTCCATTGTTGCAGTAAGAATCAGCTTTTCCTTTGCACGGGTAAGTGCCACATACAGCACCCGGAGCTCCTCTGCCAGATTGTCCTCCCGCATTTTCTTGGAAAGAATAATTCTTCGCAAAGTTTTATTGCGCAATCGGCTCTTCACGTCCACATAATCTACTCCAATGCCCAAATCCATGTCTACAATCAGAGATTGGTTCACATCCTGCATATTGAAGCGTTTTGACAACCCCGCCACAAATGCCACCGGAAATTCCAGTCCCTTGCTTTTATGAATGCTCATAATCCGCACCACGTCCGCATTTTCGTCCAAGGTGTCTGCCTCGCCATAATCCACATCATATTTTTCCAGCTGTTCAATATAACGGATAAAATGGAACAATCCGAAATAGCTGGTTTTTTCAAAATCTGAAGCCTTAGTAAAGAGCATTTCCACATTTGCCCTGCGCTTACTACCCGCCGGAAGTGCCGTCACATAGCTCAGATAATCAAAATCGTCCACCAGTTTTTGTAGCAGCTCTCTAATCGGCAGATAGACGGTACATTCACGATATTTCTTTATCATCTGAATAAAATCAAGACATTTTGCTGCTAAAGCGCTGTCGTCGTCCGCACCCCTGCCCCTTGCTTCCCCGTAATCACAGACCGCCTCATACAGGGAGCATTCCCTGCGCCCTGTCCGTATCTTGGCGATTTCCTCCTCCGAAAAGCCTCCAAAGACAGATTTCATTACGCCAAACAGAGGAATGTCCTGTCTGGGATTGTCAAGTACCCTTAAAAGCTGCAAAAGCTCCTGCACCTCTAAGGCCGCAAAATAACCGGTTTTTGAGGTGATATACACCGGAATTCCCTCCTGCTCTAATACCGCCTTAAACTCTTCGTCCCAGCCGCTGTTGCTTCTAAGCAGAATCACCATATCCCGAAAGCGCACCGGTCTAAGCTTCCCCGTCTCCTTGTCCGTTACCTGAAAATCTCTCAAAAGTGCCTTTATCCTTTGGGCAATAGTATAGGCTTCCGCCTGCTTTGCACTTACATCTGAATCACTCTCAGGCTTTTCCACTAAAATAAGCTCGCTCTCGCAGCCCTTATTCTCAGGGTATACCGCTCCCGCATATAACGCTGCCCGCTCATCATAAGCGATTCCCCCGATTTCCCGACTCATAATGTGGGAGAAAATATCATTGACTGCATCTACTACCTGTGTTCTGCTTCGGAAATTCTTTGAAAGGTCAATCCGCCGACACTCCCCAGCCTCTTTATAGGTATCATATTTCTCCAAAAACAGCTCCGGTCTCGCCAGACGGAATTTATAAATACTCTGCTTTACATCTCCCACCATAAACCGGTTGTAGCTGCCAGTCTCCTCACCGGATACTGCCTTTAATAAATACTCCTGCACCAGATTGCTGTCCTGATACTCATCAATCAGAATCTCATGAAAATACTCCCTGTATTCCAAAGCTACCGCACTGGGCGTTATCTTATCTCCCTCTCTGTGAACCAGAATATCCAACGCATAATGCTCCATGTCCGAAAAATCAATCAGCTTCTTTTCCTGCTTTTTCTGCCGCATACGACTGTCAAACTTAAGCACCAGATCAATCAGAGTGTTCACAGGCTCTCTGCAAGCCCTGCCCTGCCTTATTGCAAGCTCCATGGGCGTGGCAAAAAGACTCTCCTCCAGCTCCTTTAAAATATCCTTTACCTGATTGCGAAGCTCCTTTGCCCGCTCACGCTTCAAGGGTGAGACACTGTCATCCTTCTTAGAGGGAAGCCTGCCAAAGCTCACTGCGTCAATTTGGGTGCCGTAATTTTTCCAAATTTCAATCTCCGCAGTGTGGTCCACCTGCCCCATATCCCCATTCTCCGAAGCGCCATACACCGCCAACCTGTTAAGCTGTTCCAGTTCCCCCTCTATCAGCTCGCCGTACATATAAGGTCCGTCCGGCATTTCACAGAGAGCCTTCGCCTCACGCAGCTTGTCCACGCAACCATGTAACATAGCTCCCACATATTTTTTCAGATAAGCAAAATAACCGCTTGCTAAGAGCGCTTCCATATCCTCAGCCTCATAATCGGCTTTTCTCTCAAGAAGCCACTCCTTGGGCCACGGAAAGCTTGCGGCATAGTGGGAAAGCTTTAAAATATGCTGCTCCAGCACGCTCTCACTGCCTCCCGGACAGAAATATTCCACACATTCATGAAAGCTCTCGCTTCCCTCAGCATAGGCATCCTCCAAAAGCTCCTTTAGCACCTCCTGCTTAAGAAGCCTGATTTCTCCCTCGTCCGCCACACGAAAGGCAGGGTCTAAACCGATTTCATTAAAATGATTGCGTATAATAAACAGGCTGAAGCTGTCAATGGTGGTAATCAGCGCATTGTGTAATAGTGTTGCCTGCCTTTGTAGATGCTCCGACTCAGGCTTTCTAGTAAGCCTGTCCATAATCCCTGCTGCGATACGCTCACGCATTTCTGCCGCCGCCGCATTGGTAAAGGTTACAATCAGAAGCCTGTCTATGTCCACAGGCTTAGCTTCATCACATATCATCTGAATAATACGCTCTACCAGCACTGCCGTCTTACCGCTGCCCGCTGCCGCGGAAACCAATATATTTCTATTATGAAGCTCTATTACCTTTTGTTGCTCGGGGGTAAACGAAATCGCCATATTATTCACACCTGCTCCTGCATTTTTTCAAATATCTCCGCCTTGTCAAGCTCCTTAAGCTTACGCTTCTCATATCCCGCGATACTGCAGTCAAAGCCACAGACCTTTTTATAGGCGCAATAGGTACACGCCTGCAAGCTTCCCTTTTCATAAGGATTTAACCCGATGTTTCCGTCCAGTATCTCCCTGCCGATGGTCTGCATTTTATGGTTTACATAATTTGAAATAATCTGTAGCTCCTCATTACTCATCACAGAGGAACGCGCTGAAAAGCTGCCGTCCTTCTTGCGCTCCACGGGAATCACATCGGATTTATCCTGCATATATCTGTCAAGCCGCTCCACGATATCCGGCTCGCTGTTTACCACACCATTCATACGAAGCTTGGAAAGAATCTGTTCGTTGATTTCCTCATCATTGAGCTCCACCGGACTATCCACCGTAGGGTCATCAATATGATAATAAAGCATGGCAGCCGGAACCACCTGCTTGTCCGGGTGCTTTTTTGCCTCCAGCTCCATGGCAGCGTTCATATACACCACAAGCTGCAGCTGCAAGCCGTAATATAGCGCTGCCAAATCAAACTGCCTGTTGCCCGATTTATAATCGATTATCTTCACATAAACCCTCTCGTCGTCCTCTGCCGTGTCAATACGGTCAATACGACCAATCAGACGCATTTTTTCCTGCTCGGACAGCTCCACATGAATACTGTCCAAATCCTCGGCAAACCGGAAGGACACCTCATAGTCAGAGGGCGTAAAGGCTCCTCTTTGCAGCTGCTTTTGCAGGGTCAGAACCGTGCGAAGCAAAATCCTCTCCATGCGGGTAATGGCATACTCATTTCTGGCACTGCTGTAGAGAATCGTATCCCCATAAGTAGCAGCGTAGGTCTCAAGTGCCTCCCGCACCGCCCTCTCCCCAAATTCCTCCGGGAAGTCAAACCATGTATAGCCCTTCTCCGTCAATTTTCCCGCAAAGCTCTCCAGTACAGCGTGGTAGACATTTCCCATGTCCACCGTTTCAAAGCCAAATTCCTCCCTCTCCTTCAGAGTAAGCCCATATTGCAGAAAATGCCTATAGGCACACGCCGCATAGGTCTCCAGACGAGTGACGCTGTTCTGAAGCTGCCTGCCGTAAAGCGCTCTCGCCACTGCCTTTGACAAGGGTGAATCCTGATAGCGGAAAAATGCCGCATTTGTCAGACGCTGTCTGGTGTTCAGAAGCTCCGAGCTGCCATAGGCATGGTATATGGTATAAAATTCCTTTTCCTCTTTACCGTCCGCCGCACCAAGGGCATAATCCCTAAGCTTTCCTGCCAGATATCCCACACCCTCTCCCGGCGTCTCCATCTGCTCCAAGGCGCTGCGATTCTGAGGGTACTGTACCATAAGCGACGGAAACATTTTTTTCACCGTATCAATCAGATACGCCGGACGAATACTCTTGCCCTCACTATTCATTTTAGAATAAGATAAATACAGCCTTTTGGAGGGCTTGGTCATATTCAGATACAGATAAAAGCGTTGAATATACATCTGCTGTCTGGGGGTAGGCGCAAGCGAAAGCCCCGACTCCTGCAAAAATTCCCTGTCCATATCGGAAATAATGCCGCCCTTGGAGGCGCTCTTTGGAATATTTCCGTCGTTTACCCCCAGAAAAAACAGCACCTTCACCGACTTTAAACGGGTTCGCTCCATATCTCCCACCAGCACGCGGTCCACATTCTGAGGAATGATTCCCACCTCAATCTCTCCGAAGCCTGCCTCCAAAATATCGGCAAACTCCTGCATGGAAATCTCCTCCTCACCCAAAAGCTCATGAATCTGATTCAAAAGCTCCATAACCAGTCTGTAAATCTGAGCATACTCCTTCGCCTTGGAAAGCATACCCTGCTCCTCAAAATAGCTCTCATAGGAGGATAGCTTCTTCTGCACCTGATTTTGTACCAGAAAATCATACAATCGGTTTACATAATCCTTTGCCTGTGCATTCCTTCCCATATGAAGCATTTCCACCTGCCCCATCATCTGCTCCCTGATTGCATTCAATCTTGCAAGAGGTTCCTCGTCCTGCATCTGCTTGGTCTTATGAGTGAAAAGACGGCTGTAGCTTCGATAGCCCCGAAGATGCGTCTGAAGCACATAATTTTCCAGCTCGTCAATATCCTCTATGGGAATATCCGTCATACCGCTGCGCAGATAATGGAACACCGCTTCGTAGGAAAAATCCTTCAAATACAATGCCAAAGCGCTCTTTATGTACTCAATCATGGGATTCAGTACGATGCCCCTTGTCCTGTCAATAAAACAGGGTATGGAAAGCTTGGCAAATTCTGTTTCCACATAGGGCGCATAGCCCTCTAAATCCCCCAGAATCACTGCAATATCACGATAGGCAAGACCTTCCTCGCGAATCAGGCGGCGGATATACAGTCCGGTCTGATGTACCTCCTCCGCAGGCATGGTGGTCTCAAAAAGCCGGATTTGTTCCTGCTCCCCGTCGAAGGACTTATAGACATAGCGGAATAGATTTTGCTCCAAATGCTGCAAAGCAGAAGCAGGCTGAACCGAAGCCTCCTTATCAGCCATAGCTTCTTCTCCCACCATACTCTCCCTCTGTTCGCACGCCTCCTCCTGCGCACTCACAAACACGTCCTGCCCTCTGGCAACCCCTGCCTCCTTCGCAAGCCTTTCCAAATCCGACACCGTCTTTTTGCTCAAATAAAAAAGCTTCTGTTCCCCGTCAGGCACATAAGGATTCTCTCCCTCCCCCATGGTGAGCGCCACAATCGTCTCACTGCTTAAACGCATAAGCTCCTGTATCAGACGGTTTTGTATGGGGGTAAAGCCGGTAAAGCCCTCTAAAACGATTACACTATCCTTAATAAGTCTGGATTTTTCCAAGGAACGCCTAAGTACGTCTAACGTCTCCTCCGTAGTCACAAAATTCCCCTGAATATATTCCATAAAACCCTTATAAAGGGTCTCCAAATCCTTAAGCTTATGTACCAAAGCCCCGCGCTTTTGGGAAAAGGCAATCAGCTTCTCCATATCGTTCGTACTGATTCCGTACTGCATAAATTCTGAGATGGCGCTTTTCACCTCATGGATATAGCCCTGTCTGTGTAAAAGCCCGCCTAACGTAGGCAGCTTGTCCTTCAAATTGGCTGCCACCTTTTGCAGCACCAGACTTTTGCCCGTATCGTCAAGTACGGGCACTTCCTCCCCACCGACCTCCTCCAGAATGCGGTGGCTTAAGCGCCCGAAGCTTAGCACGTCAATATTCATTATACCGCCCCGCTCATGCATGGTCACCAGCTCCTTCTGGGTCTGCATGGTAAACTGGTCCGGCACAAGCACCAGGAAATTCTGTCTGGGGCTTTCCAGAGAGCGCCTGATAATCTCTTCATATAATTTTTTTCCCGTACCCCCATCTGAGGGTCCAAAATAAAAACGTAAGCTCACTGATATCCTCCGGTTTTCATTTGAATTGCGAAAATGGAACAGCACAGTCAATAAAAAACCTCCACAGATAATCAGCCGCTTCCTCCGCATAGTCAATACCGATACGCTTTCCTGCCCGAATCTGCTTAGGCATCACGCTAATGCCCTCCGTCACGTAAAATTCCTGACTTTCCACCATATCAATATCATTGTCCGCTCTGGTAATGCCCATAGCAATGCACATTTTGCCCGGGCCGTCAGCCAAATGCTTTTTCAGTGATGCCGGCAGCTTGATTTTACCTGTTGCTGTAGCTTTTTCTCCCTCTGTGCTGTCTTTTGCTTCTTTTTCTTTCGCACGCTCCGCCTTCCTGCTACGCCGCCTCTCCATATCGGCAAGCCTTAACGCACACATTCTTTCCTTAGATTCCTTGTCCGCCGGAACCACGCTCCTAAGCAGCACCGCCTGTGGAATTCCCTCCGTCATGGCGGCGATATTCATACAGCTGTACATACCATAAATCAAATACACATAGGAGGTTCCACCCTGATGGTACATAGGCTCCGTGCGTTCGGTCCGCTTTCCGCCGTAGGTATGGGAGCCCTTGTCCTCCTCACCCATGTAGCTTTCCACCTCGGTGATAATCCCCCGCACGGTTCCGAGAGGCGTTTCGTGCACTAAAATTTTCCCCAAAAGCTCCTTAGCCACCGTAATACCGTCTCTGGCAAAAAACTCTCTGGTAAGCCTGTTACCCATTCCAATCCTCCATGCTATTCTCCATTTCCTCCGCACTTATCTATGCAGGGTAAGCTCCACCGGACAGTGGTCCGAGCCCATAACCTGAGTATGGATTTTGGCGTCCTCCAAACTCTCCTTAAGGCTTTTCGACACTACAAAATAGTCGATACGCCAGCCCGCGTTCTTAGCTCTCGCCTGAAACATATAGGACCACCAAGAATATACTCCCTCCAAATCAGGATAAAAATACCGAAAGGTATCTATAAAACCGTTCTCCAAGACCGTGGAAAAGCAGGCTCTCTCCTCATCAGTAAAGCCTGCGTTCTTATGATTTGTCTTAGGGTTTTTCAGGTCAATTTCCTCATGTGCCACATTCAAATCCCCGCAAAAGATTACCGGCTTTTTCTCCTCAAGGCTCTTTATATACTTAAGGAAATCAGCCTCCCATTCCATTCTGTAAGAAAGCCTTGTAAGCTCCCTCTGGGAATTGGGAGTATACACCGTCACCACATAAAATTCCTCAAACTCTGCCGTAATTACTCTGCCCTCGTGGTCATGCCTGTCCACACCGATACCATAGCTTACCTGTAAGGGCTTCTCCTTGGAAATAAGCGCCGTGCCGGAATATCCCTTCTTCTCCGCATAATTCCAATACTGATAGTAACCGGGCAGCTCCAAATCATGCTGACCCTCCTGCAGCTTTGTCTCCTGCAGGCAGAAAATATCTGCGTCTATTTCATTAAAAAAATCCATAAAGCCCTTCTGCATACAGGCTCTTAAACCATTCACATTCCATGATATTAATTTCATATTTGCTCCCATCTGCTCCTTCGGGTACTCAAATCAGAGAGGTTGAAAGCCGCTTTCAACCTTGCACCCACCGCTACTCTTTTGCCTTCTGAAAATTATATCATATTTTTGTATGGTCTGCAATTTCTCTGAATATCTTGACAGTGTCATTTAAGAAACCCAGTTGAAATTCTCTTTACCTGCCCCTATTTCAAAATGGTATTTTGCAATGCCGAGATCCACTTTAACATAAAAACCAATTCCAGCCTTTGCAAATACTTGATTTTCTTTTAGTGTGAATAAGAATTTTTGCTGATTCATTGCAGTCGGCGCAAGCAAAGCGGCATTAACACCATTTATAAACCACTCCGGCAATTGTCCTTCTGCCTTTACCACTTCATTTATCGACTTAGATTTATGTGCAATCCCCTGTGTTTCACCATATCCAAGTGCAATCACAACACATAGTTTTTCTCCTCTTCCAATCTCAAAAGCTGTTTTAATTTTACTGTAAGACATAGCAACCCAACAGGTATTTAATCCTAGTTGCTGTGCCAAAAGCACAAGACGTTCTCCATAATAACCACACTTTTCATCAAGACCGTCTTTTTTGCCAATCATTGCAATATAATTTGTTACACCACTAAACTTTCCATAGTGTGCCATAAAACCATCAAAAGCTTTTGGTTCATTCGTAACAAGCTGAATATGCAATCCCCCTTCCTGATTGCAAGCTGCAATTTCTGACTGCAATGCAGCTATAGTTTCCTTGTCTAATGGTTTGTTTTTGTACTGACGAACACTGTGACGTGCCTTCACTGCTTCCTCTAATTCCATTTTATTATCCTCCTGTTAAATATAATTAATTGCCACTTCTATCCGGCAAATGTTCCTTAATCCTTTTCACATGGTTCATCATATAAATGAATCCGTTCCATTTTCATCATTCGAGCATCTGATACTGACAGTTTTCAAATTCCTCAGTCGATTTTCGATTTCGTTATTCTGCACTGTCATAGATAAACTCCTCTTATGTTTATTTACTTAAAACATTGTACCACATATGGGTAAACAAATCTCATTTTATTTTGTTCTGTTTTCATTCATAAGTTTTCTCAACCATTTGCTTATGTATCAATAGCAAAAAATAGCCCCCACACAGTATAATTTGTAAAAGAGAAGATGCCGGAGTCGCAAGACCGATGTGGAACAAAGTTACTTCCGCCTGCCTGCTCATGAACCAGGAAACCGGAAGTCTTACGCCAAATGCACCTATAATTCCCTGAAGCATAACAAATGTCGTCTGGCTGCACCCGTTGAAATATCCAATAAAACAGAACAAAAACGATGTCAACAAACAATCTAATGCATAAGCTCTCAAATAATCTGCTGCTGCCAAAATGACCTGCGTATCTTTTGCAAAAATCCCCGCCAACAAATCTCCATGAAAAAAAGTAAAATATGCCATCATGATACTGACAATCAATGAAGAAGCAATTCCACAAAGCAATGCTCTGTTTGCTCGTTCCGGTTTTCCGGCTCCTACATTTTGAGCAACAAAAGCAGACATTGATTGCATAAAAGCGGACGGAACCAGCATTAAGAAACCGCACATCTTTTCTGCCACGCCGACACCTGCCGAAGCTATCAATCCAAGCGAATTGACAATAGCGATAATCACAAGAAATGAAATGTTCACAAGCAAATCCTGAAAAGCAATAGGATTTCCTTGCCCACAAAAACTGTCAGCCCCATAGCAAGTCCCGTTATTACTACAGTAAGTGCCTGCATGACCTGACTACCTGTGGAAACTGCCGATACATATACACCTGCAAGCTTGCCACCAAACTGTCCAACTACCAGCAAGTCTATTGCACCATACATAGTCTGCAAAAACAAGGCAAAGAGTACGGGCAGGGCAAAACGAATCAACGGTGAAAAAATTTTTCCTTCTGTAAAACCTTGTGTTTCTTTCATAATATCTTTTTCTCCCTCAAAAGCTAAGGCAATGAGAACTGCCTATTGATAGACAACTCCATTTCGTTCTGAGCTTTTTTTCAATATAAATGCTATAACCAACACCATAACCTCATAAATACCAAAGGTATGCCATACAATCACACTTCCAAAAATCTTTGGCAAAAGCATAATAATCAACGTATTCATAACAAGACTTCGGATGATATTCAGCGCGATTGCCTGTCCGGAGCGCTTGGTAGAATAGAAGTAAGCAGAAAGCAAAGTGTTAATGCTTCCGACGATGAAGCCCCAACAATACTCCCACATATGAACCGCCGTAAACGCAAGTGTCTCGGCATCTGCTCCGAATAGCTTACAGAGAGTGTGTGGAAAGACAACATAAACTGCTACACAAAGCGCACTGCCTATAATACTAATAAGCTGACCTACACGATAATAATATTTCAGATTGTCGTCTTCTTTTGCACCATACGCCTGACCAAACAAAGGCTGCATCCCTTCCGAAGCACCAAAAAATACTGCCATCGTAAAAGAAGACAGATAGGAAATAATAGAGAATGCATTAATTCCAATATCTCCGAAGGTTGCCATCAGTGTATAATTCATACACAACGTAGTAACCGGAGTTGAAAACTGTGCAATTGCCTCAGGCAATCCCCTGAAAACAATTTTACGGTATAATTTAATCTGAGGTTTATATTTACGAATAGTAAGCTCTCCTTTTTTAAAGAGGAAGTGTGTTGAAACAACTAAAAGGCCAACAATTTGGGAAATTCCCGTTGCAACAGCCGCACCCATAACCCCCATCTGCATAGGAAACACAAAAAGCCAGTCGAGAAAAATATTCAATGTGGTGCTGACAACATTGGTTATCGCAACAAGCCCCGGAGCACCATCATTTCGACAGAATGATTGCAAATTCAGGGACAAGGAATTTGCAATTGCAAAGAGAGCCCACCAAAATACATACTCCTCTACCAAACTGACATAATTTTCTGAAGCCCCAAGCAGACTACATATTGGTGCAGTAAAAACACAGCCTATTAAGGTAATTAGCAAACCAACACAAAAATTTATAGTAAAGGAATGCATAAACGCGTTTTGTGCACCTTCTTTGTCACCTCTTCCGAATCGTATTGCAGTGATTGTTACACCACCAATACTTGCCATTGCATTCAGTGCATTAGCAACCAACACAAACGGCAAAGCAATATTGACCGCACCAAGTGCCTGTATTCCTGCACCATTTCCAACAAAAATACCGTCTACGACGGAAAATAAAAACACGCATGCATTTGCCAGTATTGCAGGCGCCTTAGCGAAAAAATCAGCACATCAGTGTGATTTTTCACCCTAATCCCCACTAATTCTGATTGCACCAAAGCCTAACATATTCAGCAATGGCAGGAATCAAAGCTTTAATATCTTTATCTGAAGTATTGATACAAAGATGATAGGATTCTTTCTTTCCCCATTCGCTCTCCGTAAACAACTGGCGGTATGCGACACGTTCTCTATCAATCTGCTTCATTTTCTTTAACATTTCCTTCTCTGTAAAACGCTCGTTTTTTTCGGCTCTGCTTTGACAGCGTTTCAGCTTTGACTGCTGATCTGCATACACAAAAATATTCATTGGTTTATAATCTTGAAGAATTACATCTGCACATCGTCCAACCATGATACAGTCGCCCTGACTCGCCAGTTCTTTCATCAGTTGATTCTGTGCTGATGTAATAATTCTCATAATGATACCTCCTTCAATAAAAACAGCCCGGTTATTTTTCAATAACCGGGCGCACCCGACATCTTTCTCGAACTTCTGACTTCGGTCACAGTTCCTCCGATGACTTATTTTTATAGAAACAAAAAAGCCGGATAAGTTACAGACATCTCGGTCTGTTGCCTTATCCAGCCAACCATTTCCAACGAATGATTTGCCCTCCGAGCAAGCATTATAAATTTTACTAAAGATATTTATAAATGTCAAGATATTTTTCCATATGACAAACGAGGCACAAAAAAGAAAATGATTTCTTATTTGTCTATCTTTGGACATATACAGCATTATTTTAAGTTTACTCCTAAATAAAAGCATTTTTTACCTTAAAAATATGCTTTTGGACATATGTAAATTAATTTGTAAGATATATCCAAGATTTAGATATTTTTTTTGGAGCTACTTTTTAAAAAGTCTGCATATGTCCAAATGAACGGAGTTCCATTCATAAGACAGTAAAAAGTAGGATATGTTCAAAAGAAAATTTGCTATATGTCCAACAGTAAGTTATTTCAGGAAGCGTCAGAACATTTAGGCTGAACTGTTACCGTTTACGCAAGGGTCAACCATGACATTAATGACCTTCTGCCCTTTCACATAGCCGCATACTCTGAGCCCCTCAGCGATAACATGATACCAATTCTGTGCAAAAAGCCGACATACTGTATTATCATCCAGTTCTATCATGCAGGCATTCTCCTTTTCACAGTTCATACAGCAGGAAATTCGATACATATTTTTCCTGCTGATTGCACCAATCTCTTCCAAAAGATTCACCATGCGATACACTGTTGCCGCTCCAATGCTTGAATCTAGTGAAGCCGCTTTATAATAAATTTCCTTGCAGCTGGCACATTCCTCCTGCAAAATCACGTCCAGAAGCATCTGCCTCTGTTTTGTGATTCTGCAGCCCTGCTCCCGCAGTATCTGAAGTACCATTTCCTTCTGCATTTCTGTCCTATGAAAGTTTACCGTATCCTTGCCACGCCTGTTTAGACTTGTCAAATTCTGCGCCATTCTTTCCTCCTCTAGTGGCAATGGCCTCCGCAATTTCCACAATCGCAGCCACATTGTAATGATTTTCCTTTTTTCTTGTTGCGAATCATACTCCTGACAATGAGTGCTATGATACCAATCAATATTGCTCCCACAAAAAGTGTTGCCATGTCTTCCTCTCCTTCTGCCGCCAAAGCAGCCTTACAATCAATCAAAAGCATTTTTATATGGTCTAAACAGCAGATAAAGCAACCCGAGCACAAGCAGGAATGCAACTACAGTTCCGATTCCGAATGTACCTGTGGTAATCAATGTACCAATCTGATAAATGCACATTGACACAATATAAGCAAGTACACACTGATATCCAATCGCAAACCAGAACCATTTTGCATTGTTCATCTCTCTCTTGATTGCTCCCATTGCAGCGAAGCAGGGTGCGCAGAGAAGATTGAATACCAGAAATCCGTAAGAAGCAATGGGAGTCATAACAGCTGCGAGGCTGCCCCATATTTCAGCACCATCTTCTGCAACCTCAGCAAATCCGAAAAGAAGTCCAAAGGTCGCCACAACATTCTCCTTTGCAATGAGTCCGGTAACGGCTGCCACTGCCATCTTCCAGCCTTCACCTGCCTGTGTCCAGCCGAGAGGTGCAAAAATCCATGCGATTGCGTTTCCGATTTTTGCCAGAATGCTGTCATTTAGCTGTTCTGCCTCCAGCATACCAAATCCGCCATCTGTCCAGCCAAAGCTCATCATAAACCAGAGAACAATAGTAGATAACAGGATAATGGTTCCCGCCTTCTTGATAAAGGACCAGCCCCGCTCCCACATACTTCTAAGCACATTTCCCAGAGTAGGCCAGTGATAAGCAGGAAGCTCCATAACAAAGGGAGCCGGGTCTCCTGCGAACATTCTTGTTTTCTTTAAGATAATACCGGAACAGATGATTGCTGCCACACCCACAAAATATGCACTCCATGATACCCAGCCTGCATTGTCAAAGAACGCACCTGCAATCAATGCAATAATCGGAAGCTTCGCACCACAGGGAATAAAGGTCGTAGTCATAATCGTCATCTTACGGTCACGGTCATTTTCAATGGTACGGGAGGCCATGATTCCGGGTACACCACAGCCGCTTCCAATCAACATAGGGATGAAGGATTTTCCTGAAAGTCCGAATTTACGGAAGATGCGGTCCATGATGAATGCCACACGCGCCATATATCCGCAGCTCTCCAAAAACGCCAAGAAAATGAACAGTACCAGCATCTGGGGCACAAATCCCAGTACGGCACCCACACCGGAAATAATACCATCTACAATCAGGCCGGTAAGCCAGTCAGCGCAGCCGATGCCTTCAAAAAAGCTCTGCGCTCCCGGAACAATCCACTCTCCGAACAATGTATCATTGGTCCATCCGGTAAGCCAGTCACCCACAGTGGTAACCGATACATAATACACTACAAACATAACAAGGGCAAAAATAGGAAGCGCTGCCCATCTGTTTGTAACGATATGGTCAATCTTATCAGAGGTAGTCAGCTTTCCTTTTGGGGATTTAGTCACGCACTCTCCGATAATGGAAGAAATATACACATATCTTTCGTTGGTAATGATACTTTCCGTATCATCATCAAAGATTTCTTCCATTTGCTTAATCTGTGCAGATACATCCGGAGCAGACTTCATCTGACTCTGAATCTTGTCATCCTTCTCTAACAACTTAATGGCAAAGAATCGCTTCTGCTCCCCCGGCACAGAGGTTCCCAGCTTATCTTCCACAGCAGAAATAATATTCTCCGCTTCCGGTGAAAAGGTATGTACAGGGGCTGCTGCCTTCTTTTGCGCCAGAGCCACTGCCTTCTCTGCTGCCTTCTGAATACCCGTTCCTTTTAGCGCAGAGATTTCCACCACCTCGCATCCCAGCTTTTTGCTTAGCTTATCAACATGTATCTTATCCCCACTTTTTTCCAATATATCCATCATATTGACAGCCATCACAACCGGAATTCCAAGCTCCATAATCTGTGTGGACAGATACAGGTTTCTCTCGATATTTGTACCGTCCACAATGTTAATGATTGCATCCGGTCTTTCTCCAATCAGATAATTTCTGGCAACTACTTCCTCCAAGGTATAAGGGGATAAGGAATAGATACCGGGCAGGTCCATGATAATGACATCCTTATGTCCTTTTAACTTACCTTCCTTCTTTTCTACGGTTACGCCCGGCCAGTTTCCCACAAACTGATTGGAACCGGTCAGCGCATTGAACAATGTTGTTTTGCCACTATTAGGATTGCCTGCAAGTGCAATTTTAACTGACATAATCTTTCCTCCTTGTCTAATTATAGTTAGTTTTTACTAACTTATGTGTAAAAA
>Ga0129310_1000353_pt1 | contig 59050 bp, 63 predicted proteins | sample Go1ome_2_FD_94433 | JGI IMG/M metagenome (GOLD analysis project Ga0129310, IMG submission 94433) | Western lowland gorrila individual fecal microbial communities from Wisconsin, USA - Go1022A metagenome | ecosystem: Host-associated > Mammals > Digestive system > Large intestine > Fecal | place...
ACCACATAATCATCATTATGTGGTATTTTTATGTGCGTGTAAAAACAAGTCCCATCCGGCTGAGCTGCCGGGAATGCATCAGTCCGCTTTCCATTGTATAAATACGGGTGGTTGATACATTGGAATGGCCAAGTAAATCTGCAAGTCTTGACAGGTCCTTTTCCAGCGCATAATACGTGCGGGCGAACAGGTGGCGCAGGTTATGGGGAAATACTTTGCCTGGTTCCACACCTGCGCTGTCACAAAGCGTTTTCATATCCTTCCAGATATTGGAGCGGTCAAGAGGGCAGCCGTTTCTGGTGCAGAAAATGATTCCTGCGTCAATACCTCGCTCCCTGCAATAATGCCGGAGCGCCCGGCACAGGTCGGGAGGGAGAAAGATAATGCGTCTCTTACCCTTACAGTCAGCCTCAGCTCTTCCCGTTTTTGCAGATTCCGCAGTAATAAATTTCAGTTCTGAGACTCGGATACCGGTGGAACAGATAGTCTGGAGAAGAAGAGATAATCTGTTATTCTGCCTGTTTTCTGCGGCTTTTATAAGCCTGCGGTATTCTTCTGCGGTCAACTCTTTTTTAGGGTTTGAAAAGATTTGGCGTTGAATTTTAAGCGGCTTTACTTTCAGGCCCGGAAGTTCGAGCCAGTCCAGAAATTTGTTGACGGACGCCAGCATGGAATTGACACTGGCCGGTGCATGTGTCTGTGTTAAATGCTTTTTCCAGTCCAGCAGCGCCTCTTTGTCCATCGGCTGTCCGTCTAGAAAAGTAAAAAACACTTTCAAATCCCGGATATATTTCGTGATTGTGTTTCTACTGCGTTCCTCCTGGTGCAGATAGTTTTGAAATTCAGCAATCCGTGTACAGGAAAAGATTTCATCAGGTTTGTTTTGTCCTTGTTCCATTTTCATTTCCTCACTTTTTTAGCTAATATAATATGGTTATTGTACCTGAAAACGCCTTTGCTATACTTTTTGTAATTCAGGCACACTATTTTTACCGGCAGAAATTTGCAAATAACAGTAGTTATACAGCCAATGGTTATGATATACTATGAGCACTTGATGAGGTATCCCACGAATCTAGTGCGAGTCATATCTATACACTCAGCGAGGTATTTAACGAGCATAGTGAATAGGATATACTATGAGCACTTGATGAGGTATCCCACGATACTGGTGCGAGTCAAGTTATACAAAATTAAAAGATGAATGGATTATTTTTAAGTAAAAGGAGAGAAAAATCATGCTGCAATTTCATGGAAGTGAAGAATATATCGCGTCGGACGAACTGATCCGCAGTGTCAATATCGCTGCTGCTTTAAAGAAACCGCTGCTGTTAAAGGGAGAACCGGGAACCGGAAAGACGATGCTGGCTGAAGCGATTGCAAAGTCCCTTGGAATGGAGCTTTTAATCTGGAATATCAAATCTACCACAAGAGCGCAGGACGGCCTCTATGTATATGACACGGTACAGAGACTTTATGACAGCCAGTTCGGAACCGAGGGAGTAAATGATATCGGCAAATATATCCGTCTGGGCAAGCTGGGGGAGGCGTTTAAGCGTGAAAAGCAGACGGTTCTGCTGATTGACGAGATTGACAAGGCCGATTTGGAATTTCCAAACGATCTGCTCTGGGAGCTGGACAAGATGGAATTTTATATTCCTGAGACAGGGGAGACGGTCAAGGCAACGGTACGCCCAATCGTCATCATCACGTCAAACGCGGAAAAGGAGCTGCCGGATGCATTTCTGCGCCGCTGTATCTTCCATTACATTGCATTTCCGGATGCGTCTATGATGGAACGTATCATCAAGGCTCATTACCCGGATTTGGAACAGAAGCTGATTGACGGCGTGCTGGAGGCATTTTATAAAATCAGGGACATCCGGGGACTTCAGAAGAAACCGAGTACCTCGGAGGTACTGGATTGGATTCAGGCTTTGTCAATTGGAGGCATTCCGGTGAAAAAGCTTGAGAGGGAGATTCCCTTTGCCGGTGTATTGTTAAAGAAGACAGAGGATTTAAAGCAGGTGGAGCGAAAAAATGTTTACTGATTTTCTTTATCTATTGCGTGCGCAGGGAATGAAGACAGGCCTGAATGAATGGAACAGCCTGATGGACGCCCTGTCCATGAATCTCAACGAGGCCAGTCTGACGGAATTCTATTATACGGCTAGGGCGGTGCTTGTGAAAAAGGAATCGGATTATGACAAATTCGACCAGGCGTTTCTGGAATATTTTGAAAACGTCACGACATATGACAGACTGCCTCAGGAAGTTCTCGACTGGCTTGCAAAAGCGAGAGAGCAGACGCCCTATGACAAAGATGAGGTGGACGCCCGCTTTGAGGGCCTTGGTCTGGACGAAATCCGGAAAATGATGGAGGAGCGCTTAAAGGAACAGCATGAGCAGCACCACGGCGGAACGAAATGGATAGGAACGGGGGGAACCTCCGCGTTCGGCCATTCCGGCTATAGTCCGAGGGGAATCCGTGTGGGAGGACCTGGAAAGAACAGGAGCGCCCTTCAGGTGGCTGAGGAACGAAACTACAGGGATTTCCGGGATGATTCCGTCCTGCAGATACGCCAGTTCCAGATAGCCTTACGAAAGCTGCGTCTGCTTTCCTGCCGTGAAGACGGGCCGAAGACCGAGCTGAATGTGGAAAAAACGATTGAAAAAACGTGTGATCAAGGCGGAAGACTGGAGCTTGTCATGGAACGTCCCAGAAAAAACCAGACAAAGCTTCTTCTTTTGATGGACAGCGGCGGATCGATGTGGAGCTATGCTGAGCTGTGCAACCGTCTGTTCCAGGCAGTGGATCAGTCATCCCATTTTAAAGATTTAAAGGTATACTATTTTCACAATTGTTTTTATGATTATCTGTTCACAACGCCTTCCTGTTCCTGGAGGGAGAAGGTATCGACGGAATGGGTGTTTAATAATCTGAAGCCGGAGTATAAGGTTATCCTGGTAGGGGACGGGGCCATGGCGCCCTCGGAGCTGCTCTACCGCGGCGGGAACCTCGACTATTTCCACCGAAATGACAAGACGGGCCTCTACTGGCTGGAGACATTAAAACGGAGATTTCCGTCCTCCGTCTGGATGAACCCGATTAATGAGAAGGTGTGGGATTACACGTACGGCTACCAGACGATTGGCCTGATTCGGGAGACGATTCCGATGTTTCCTCTGACGGTAAGCGGCCTGGAGAATGGAATCAAAGCTTTAAAAAAAGGGGAATAGGCGGGGAATAAGCCCGTTAAAGACGTGATAAAGTGACAGGAGGCAAGACTTAAATGGAACAGGTGGAAACGCTTCTTCGGCTGTCCGACAGCCTGGAGAAGCATACGATCGCTGTCCGCAGGATGATTCATCAGAAACCGGAGCTGGCCTTTGAAGAATATAAGACAGCAGGGCTGGTTATGCAGGAGCTTCGGCGGATGGGAATACCATATGAGGAGAGTCCGGTGGAGCCGGGAATCGTGGCGGTAATTGACAGCGGCAAGCCGGGGAAGCTTTTGATGCTCAGGGCCGATATGGATGCACTGCCAATCGAAGAGACGGCGCAGGTGTCTTTTCGTTCCCTGAATAAAGGCGTCATGCATGCCTGCGGCCATGACGTCCATACGGCAAATCTGCTGGCTGTCGGGGAAATTTTAAACGGAATGAAGGGATTTTGGAGCGGCAGGGTCAAGTTGGTATTCCAGCCTGCGGAGGAGCGCGGAGGCGGAGGCCGCCAGATGATAGAAGCAGGGCTGATGGAGGAACTTCCCGACGCTTGTATGGCACTTCATGTGACATCCGATCAGAGGGGAAAGTTCTATGTGGGTGTCGGTCCGGTGACGGCGTTCTCCGACCGCTGTGAAATTGTGGTGCATGGAAAAGCGGCCCATTCCTCAGAGCCGCAGGAGGGAGTTGACGCCGTCTATATTGCCGCATCGATCATCGTGGCCCTCAACACACTGGTGCCGAAGAACTTAAGTCCCATGGAGCATTCAACTTTGAATATGGGAATGATATCCGGCGGAGCTGCGCTTAACGTAATTACCGACCGGGTTGAAATGCATGGCATGATGCGCAACGCTGAAGCACAGACCAGGAGTGTTATGATGGAAAAGATACGTTCCCTGTCGGAAGGGATCGCATCTGCCATGGGCGGAAGCTGCGAAGTGAAATTTGAAGAGGGGTATGCGGCGGTCTATAATGACAAAACCCTGGCGAAACGGGTGATTGCCACTATTAAAGAGAATGAGGAGGCACTTTATAAGGGGCTTCCCACAGGTGAGCCGTATCCGGAAATCGTCACCGGCGATCTTCTCAGACTGGCTTCGGAGGATTTCGGCTTCTTTTCACAGAAGGTGCCTTCCTGTTATATCATGATGGGTACAGGCGAAGGCGCTCCGGTCCACAATCCGGAATTTAAGGTGGATGAAACATATATAAAGCTGGCGTCGAGGACGATGGCCGCTGTTGCGATTGATTATCTGAAGGACTGAAATAAGAAAATTACATAGAAAAACCGTTCGGACAGACCAAAACCATGAAAGGAAAAGGCGTGTTATATCCGGACGGTTTTTTTGCGTGCATTATTTTCAAGCTTGCTACAGCAGGTGCGTATTCTTAAGCAGGAACGGAAAGTTCTCTTTCAGGTGGTAAAACTCCGCGAGATGTGTCGCAGTCAGTTTAACAGCCAGCTCTTCATCCCGGGCCTCGATGGCGTCGGCGATCATTCTGTGAGTAATTTTATTGGCTATCACGTCGGCATAGCGGTGGGAGAGCATGACCTCCATCTGCCTGAGAAACTGAAGCTGATATTTTTCCAGTACAGGATTTTTCGCTATTATGCTGAGCTGAAGATGGAACAGGTAATCATTTTTGATATGTTCCATACGCTCCTTTCCATCGGAAAAATCACTTTCACTGCATTTATCCGCAAGAATACTGAGCTGGCGGAAGTCTTCATTGCTTCCGCGGAAAATAGCAAGCCTTACTGCCATGCAGTCTACGGCGATTCTCATAATACCAAGATCCTGAATCATTTCGTCATCGAAAGTTGTGACTTTGACGAAACGGTTCGGATAAATTGTGACCAGCCCCTCGCTTTCAAGCTGCTTCAAGGCGCTTCTCACAGGGGTGCGGCTGATTCCCAGATCCTTTGCAATCTCAACTTCCGGAATGCGATCGCCAGGTTTTAACTCCATATTCAATATCATATTAAGTATATGCTCATATACAGGTTCAGCCAGACTGGCCGATGATTGTGTCTTCAAAAAAAATCCCCCTTATGTTTCATTTTTAATATTTGATTCTATTATATAGTAATATTTAATAAAATTCAATCATAAATGCAAAACTTTATAAAGTTTAAATATATATAATATAAATATGCAAAACTTTATTACTAAAATCTGGTATAATATTTTGTATAAAACGCCAATTGCAATAATTAAATCGTATGTTATTATATTATATATAAATAAACTTTATAAAGTTAAAAAGGATATAATAAAATATCGGAGGGGATATGTTGGAGAGAAAAGAAAAACAACGATTACAGTTATTTTCCAAAAAAATTCAAATGTATACAATGAAGACAATCGGTTCTCTGGGCGTGGGTCATGTCGGAGGCTCATTATCAATTGCCGATTTGCTCGCTGTGCTTTACGGGAAAGAGATGAAGTATGACAGCAGGAATCCACAGTGGGAGGAACGGGACTGGCTGGTATGTTCTAAAGGACACGCCGGGCCGGCGCTCTATTCGGCGCTGGCACTGATGGGATATTTTCCGGAAAGTGAGCTGGAAACTTTGAATCGGCCGGGAACCCGTCTGCCCAGTCACTGTGACAGGAACCTGACAACGGGGATCGATATGACAACCGGTTCTCTGGGCCAGGGCGCGTCTACCGCAGCGGGAATCGCCTATGGAATGCAGCTGGACGGAAAAACAAACATGGTCTACCTGATACTGGGAGATGGGGAAATACAGGAAGGGCAGGTCTGGGAGATGGCATTGTTTGCAGCACATAGAAAGCTTTCCAACCTGATTGCGTTTGTAGATTACAATCATGTCCAATTGGACGGTTATACAGACGATATATGTTCCCTGGGGGATGTGAGAGAGAAGTTCGAGTCCTTTGGATGGTTTGCCCAGGATGTGGACGGGCACGATGTGGAAGCGGTTGCCCAAGCAGTAAAGATTGCGAAATCCCAGAAAGAAAAGCCTTCAATGATTGTTCTGGAGACGGAGAAAGGGCATGGCTGGAGTGAGATTGCCGGAAAGCTAAACGGCCACTGTCCCACTGTTTCCAAGGTACAGCTCGATTCAGCCCTGGCAGAAATGCAGGGGGCATACGATAAAATTAAGGAGGGGATATTATGATTAGGCTGTCCGACGAAATTCTTCCGGAAAACACAGAGATGAGAAAAGCTTTTTGTGATACGCTTATGGAATTGGCAGGTGAGGATAAAAATGTCATTTTAATGGACGGAGATTTGATGGGAGCCATGGGAACCAAGCCTTTTGCACAGGAATTCCCGGAACAGACCATAGACTGCGGCATCCAGGAAGCCAATGCTGTGGGCGTTGCGGCAGGATTGTCCGCAGTCGGTAAAATACCATTTGTGCATTCCTTCGGCCCCTTTATCACAAGAAGAGCCTGTGATCAAGTATTTATGTCCGGGGCCTATGCGAAGTTAAATGTCAAACTGGTTGGTTCAGATCCCGGTATTACAGCTCAGATTAATGGCGGGACTCATATGCCGTTTGAAGATATGGGTATTATGCGGGGAATCCCGGAGATGACGATTGTGGAGCCGACCGACATTGCTATGCTGAAATCGGTTCTGCGGCAAATGAAAGAGAATTATGGAATGTACTATATGCGGTTGGTAAGGAAATCCTGTATGAAAATTTATGAAGAAGGTTCAGAATTTGAAATAGGTAAATCCGTAATGCTCCGAGACGGTGGTGACGCGACGGTTATCGCCAGTGGCTATTGTACGGCACAAGCGCTGATAGCAGGAGAAATACTGGACGGAGAGGGGATACATATCCGGGTTTTAGATATGTTTACCTGGAAACCGGTTGACGAAGAGGCTGTGATACTGGCGGCAAAGGAAACCGGCGCAGTAGTAACGGCAGAAAACCACAATGTAATCAACGGGCTGGGATCCGCAGTGGCTGAAGTTCTGGTTAAGAATCACCCAGTTCCGGTGGAGATGATAGGGATACAGGATCTGTTCGGGGAGGTAGGGAACCTGGAGTATCTGGCAGAGCGTTTTGAACTGAAAGCCGATTATATTGCGGCGGCAGTTAAGAAAGCGGTAAAAAGAAAGACGAAGCAGTAAATCAGACAGAGGAGGAGAGGAATGAAAGCACTTATTAAGTACAAACCGGGATCCGGAAATGTGAGGGTGGCTGATGTCGACATGCCTGTAATCGGACCGGATGAGGTGCTTATCAGAGTTATGGGGGCCGGAATATGCGGAACAGACCTGCATATTCTTAAAGATGACAGTTATCCGGTGAAGCCGCCGGTAACTCTGGGGCATGAGGTGTCGGGTGTAATTGAAGAAGTCGGCGGGAAGGTCTCCGGCTGGAAACAGGGGGATAAAGTGGTCAGTGAGACGTATTATTATACCTGCGGCGGGTGTTACTTCTGCAAGACGGGAAATGCCAATCTGTGTGAGCAGAAGCTGTCTATCGGCAGCGGCGTTGACGGCGCTATGGCGGAATATGTGAAAGTACCTGCTAAAAACCTGCACAATTTCCCTGAAAGGCTCAGCTTTGAGGAGGCATGCATGACAGAGCCGCTTGTCTGCTGTGTACAGGCCGTATTTCAGCATACCAGTCTTTTACCGGAAGATTACGTAGTGGTGACGGGACCGGGAACAATCGGTCTTCTCACCTTGCAGGTGATTAAACTGTTTGGCTGCAGGACCATTGTGCTGGGGACAAAAAAGGACAGGCAGCGTCTTGACATGGCTTTGGAGCTGGGGGCAGACAAAGTAATGTATGTAGAGGATGAAGATATAGCGGTGAAGGTGAAGTCCTATTGCAGAGGAATCGGCGCAGATGCCGTATTTGAATGCTCCGGAGCGGTCCCGGCCATCCGGCTGTCCATGGATCTGATGAGAAAGGGCGCATGCTATATTCAGGTAGGTATCCCGGCGCGGGAAGCGGGACTCGACATGGGGAAAATCGTACTCCGGGAATATACAATAAAGGGTACCTATGCCACCAGGCCGGTCTGGTGGGATAAAACATTGGAACTGCTGAATGCCGGAAAAATCAGCCTGAAACCGCTTTTAAGCTCAGTATATCCGCTGGAAGACTGGGAAAAGGGTTTTAAAGAAGCAATCGATGGGGAAGGATTTAAACATATTATTGTACCATGGCGCTGTCAGGGTACGGAAGAAATGGGAGAGTGAGCAGATGAGTAAAATGTCTAAAATTGTATTTGCTATATTTAATATTCTGTTGTTATCATCCAATTATATTTTTGTCGCATGGTTTCCGAGCTACCTTGTTTTTGGCTGGATTCCGTTTCAATTATTGTTTTTCTATATGTCCATGCTGGTGGCTGCGGCTGTATGGGGGCTTTATTATAATTGTTTTTTTAATAAACAGAAACACATTGATGAGAGATATGGGGAAGAGTAAAAAGCATTTACAGGAGGGGTTTCATGCGTACAGAAGTTTGGATTATTATTGGAATTATTGCATATGCACTGTTTATGGTATGCCACGGGTTTTCTAATTTCCGGGCAACTTCAAAATCATCGGAAAGCTTTTTTAATGCGGACAGAGGGGTGAATTCATTTGTCCTTGTATGTACTACGGCGATTTCAGTATATAGCGGGTTATCCTACTATGGATATCCTGCATCTACTTACGCAAATGGAATCGGCTATGTTGCTGCAGCAGGATGCGCGGTCAGCGGCCTTTTATTCTGTCTGATGGGCTACCGAATCTGGATTCTGGGCCGCGAATACGGCTTTCAGACACCGTCGGATTACCTGCGTACCAGATACTATTCCGAAGGCTTTGGTTTGTTTGTATCGGTTCTGCTGGTGATTTTTATCGTGCCATATGTGGCCGTACAGCTTATGACGATCGGAAGCGGAATTGAAGTTACGACAAAGGGGATGTTTCCCTACCTGCCGGCGGTACTTCTCGGAACAGTCTGTGTATCGCTTCATGTTATCGGGGGAGGTATGAAATCCGTAGCCTGGCTGGATACTTTCCATGCTATTTTGGGAGTATGTGCAGTTTATATTGTAGTTTAGGTCAGTTTACAAGGAACTACACGCAGACCACGAAACGGAGCTGCTGACAACAAATAAAGGCTGAGTATCAGGCACCGGGAAAGTGCGAGATATTCAGCCTGTTTTGTTGTCCGGGGTTTCCAAAGGGGCTTGCCCCTTGGCACACGACTTTGCTTGCAAAGTGTAGTGTGTTATACGCTCTGTCGGCGTTGCTGTGAAAATGCCGTTGCCGCCGGGGAGGGGAAAGGCATTTGAAGCGGCAGGAAAACAGGGTTGTGATTGCGTGGCGCGAAACCGCAAGCGCAGAACTGGTTTCGTCAGCAGACAGGGCATATATGAAAGCCCCGTCCCTCGTCCGGTGCCGGACTATGGAACAAAGTATCCCATAGTGTGTCCACACTTTTGAAAAGCAAGCGTACTTTTCAATCTTTGCCTTTTTTGAAAGAACCGCTGCCGCGAATTGTTTGCACCGTATCATGTGAACCATGATTTCATCCGCCCAGCCGTCCTCGGTCTTTACCTGATTCAGCGGGCATGTAGATTCCTCCGCAAGCAGTTCAAAGCCGCCATTTGCCACAAGCTGGCGGATGTATTCGATACAGGCCAGATAATCTCTCGGTGCGTTAAATTTCTTCCATATCTGAATGTTATGGCAGTAGTAACACATGGCAGTTCCCTCCTTACGCAAACACCTGCTAACATCGTTTTCAAGTTTTTTCGTATTGAAATTTTCATAACTAAATCTTGAATGGGCGGGGAGCCATTTTAGGGCTTTCCCGCCTTGATTGCCCATCAGCAAAGACCAGGCGGGACTGTCAACGGCGGCGCATTTATGTGACGTTCATCTTGTCGTTGACTGGCTCGGCTGGATTTGCTATTTCCCCGATAAACTGGAATTTGCTTATCCATAGACTATCTTTTTTCTTTTATTTCTGGAAGAATAATCTTTTTTCCCTCTTTTTCCATTCGCTTTATAAAGTTATCAAAGTGATCTGTCATGCCATCAACAAAAAATGCTTTTCTCTTTCTTCCATTGACATACACATTCATACCACCACGTTTCATTTTACAATATGATATATCTGATATTTTCCAGTGTCTTTTAAACAAAAATGCCTTGATAACAGTCACATCATTTCCATCTACACAAATATCCCACACTCCTTTTAACGGAGCAATCATACCCAAAAAAGCAACTCCAAACCAAATAATAGAAAATGGAATAATGATCATCAAACATCTTTTAGAACAAAAAGTTTCAGGGTCACTCCAAAAACACCAGATAAAAGCAACAAGTACAAACAAAGCACCTATTGCACATATAAATGATACATCGGTTATTGTTCTTACCGTAAATTTTTTTAAAGATTGTGTTCGCTTATGATTTCTTCTTTGCATGATATCTAAGACGAATAAAACAATATATACCGTTATAATACCACCTATATATTTCATATAGTATCACCTCACAAATTCCAATTTATCGTTCTCTATTTTCGTCCCCGCTGGGGATTCGGATTTTTCAGCAAATCCGACTTCTGTGCAATCTTTTTCAGCCACTTCTTTTCCTCGTCTGACAGCTTCTTCAAATTCAGTTTGCTTTAACGAAAGCCATAGAAATGTTTAACCGATTCATATAGATTCCGTTATATGCTCATACCATCACTCAAGCCCTGGCTTCTTAAAGACAGCAAGACAGCAAGACAGCAAGACAGCAAGACAGCAAGACAGCAAGCATAGGGAGTGTAGCCACACTCCCGGCAAACAGCTTCCTGTCTGTATCTTGGGAAAGCCCCCCAAATCCCCTGAATGAATTGAGAAAATATATTTGAAGCAGTTAGAAAACAGGGCCGGGGCTGCGTGGTTTGGTCAAAAATTCCTTTACATCGGAACAAAAACTTTTACGCTCGCAGCGCCTGGAGCAACTGGAACAGGGCAAGTGCCAACAGTACCACGCTTATGACAGCAGGCACCTTGTAAACGCCTGCAATATTTTCCGACGTAGGCGTCAGCCGCTCGTCGTGAATCACGGCCATGTACCTGTTGCCGTTGAAATAATAGCCGATTCGCACCGTTTCACCGGCAGGCACGCTTCTGGTGTTTCCCGTGTAGTGATCGGACTGCGCCACATGGGTCTGGCCGTCTATCTCAAAGCGCACATAGCACATATTCTGGCTGCCACCGTCCTGAATCCACTTTTCGATGACGCCGTATGTCTGTGGCCATGTTGCACGGTCTGTGACAGCGCTGGTGTATAGCCGCTTGAAGCCCAGGGCGGCCAGCGCAAAAATAACCGCAAGGACAAAAATCATAATGGCTTTTTCCATACTGATAACCTCCTTCGAATTTCTTATTTAAATGTATCGTCCAACACCCATGGCAAATTTATGTCAAATTCCAAATCGAAATGAGGTTCTGGAAAGCCCGGCGCACCATAGGGATATGATTCATAACAACATAGTCCCATTCCCCAGTCCTGCTCAATTGAAGAAGTACAATTAGCAAGAATATTTCCTGCTATGCGATAACTAAATTGATAACAATGCCCATCATCAACGGGATATAATGTGCAAACATAAGTGGCTTTTTCTGGCGGTATGTTCAGCATATCTAAAATTTGCAGAACAGGAAGTGGAAAAGCCCTTTTTTGAGCTAAGGCTAAAAAATTACGGCAATCGCCACATTCACAGTCCCAAGCATTAGATGTTGTATACCATGCTGTCGTAGCTTTTTCATCAATTTCAACCTCATAACCCCAAAGATTATATTTGAGCACATTCTCCCTCCATTCCACACTCACGATATTCTCAACTTCATCTTGCGGTCAACCTCTTGCTTTTGGTCATAAAAAGTCCAACCAATTAAGAGGGTTAAGTAGTTCTGAAAAGAAAGTCCAAAATGTTTCCTTGAATTTTTTCTTGGCACACTTCGCACCTTTCCCTAATGCTATCAACGCTCGTGCAGATGAAATCAAAAGAACGATGGCAAGATATATTAGTAGAACAAGAATAATTATCTGTACTATCTCCATCTGCAACCTCCTTCGGTTTTATTTACTTTCTCCCCCTCTGTGGGTTTGGATTTTTCAGTAAGTCCGACTTCTGTGCAATCTTTTTCAGCCACTTCTTTTCTTCCTCGGACAGCTTCTTCAAATTCAGTTTGAGCCGCTTACAGATAAACGCCATAGCCGCCTGTTCTGGGTCGCTGTCCTCTTTGGCGGTTTCTTCAATCACCTGCAAGAAATCTTCCAGCGGGTTGTCCTCTGGGACACTAAAAAAATCCTCCTTATGGGCTTCCCGCAGGTCAAGGGCTATGCCGTTTATGTCCCGCTGTATCACATAGCGGCAAAACTCGTCCTCGTCAAGATGGGCGGCGATAAGCTGTCTCAACTGTGGGTCTGTCAAACCTGGATTGTGCTGCTTCATAATCGTTGCGCTCACGGTGTCCACAATAACATTTGCGCTCTGCACCTGTTTGCCTGCTATGCCGTTCACATAGATTTCAAGGTCAGCCATCAGCCGGGGAAAATCCGGGTGTACTGCCAGCTCACACAAGAGGGAATTATCCACCAGCCCACTTTTCAATAGTTCAATCATCTCATCACTCAAACGCAAGTCAGAAAGATCAGCGTTTGGGTGATTTTTTGTCTCAGTCAGCCCCAGCAGATAATCAGCGGTCACGCCATAAAACTTTGCCAGCTTGATAAGGGCATAGTGGCTGATGTCCTTGAAATCCTCTGCTTCATAGCTGCCCAGCGCAGACTTAGAGAGGTGGGTCTGCCCCGCAAGCTGTTCCAGCGTCAGCCCACGCTCCACACGCAGGTCTTTCAATCGTTCTTGTATGGATAGTTCCATGCTCCCCCTCCTCGCACTATAAACTGCAATTTTTCTTTTTCTAAAAATTATTTATTTTCTACAATAGCACCATATTTCGTATGCGGAAGATATTGTACCTTTAAATAAGTATTTTTATCAACATACCTTGAAAATACTGTGATTTCAATTTCATCATCTTTAACTTTATCATATAGAAAGATACTTCTTCTTTCAGAAGATATATCTGCACCACCATGAGATTGTTCAGTTACATATCCTTCTGCATAACTATACTGTTTGTTTATGATGTAAGGCATATCTAAAACAAAATCTTTCAAATATAAGATTAAAAGAATAGCTACTATAACAAGAACGGTATTAGCCAATCGAAGAAATATTATATCCATTTTTCCAGTATATTCTTTTTTTATCGCTTCTTTATCAAAAAATATCGAATAGATAAGTTTTCTTTTTTTAATTAGATAGACAATGCAAGCAATTAAAGCTATAAGAAATAATGAAACTCTTATAAACAATCTAAATATAGCAAAATCCATAATATCATTCCCTTAAACTTCTAATTTGTGTTCCGTTGTTTCCATTTTACCACAATTCCGAGAGCGTGGAAATAGAGAGTTTTTCGGGCTGATTTCCGACCTTATGGATATACGGAGCAGGCGGTCTTTTAGGTGTAGACTTAGGGTGGTTCATCGATGAGCTGCAACTTGAAAAATGAATGACCGTCCGAAAAGGAATACCTCTCCCGGAAAAGTAGCGCATTTGCGTACCAAAGGAGAACCACGCCGCAGAAATGGGGCAGGAAGCCTTTTGGGGAGAACGGCAAAGGAAAAATGGAGGGAACGCATGAGAGATAACCCCTATAAAGACTTGCCGCCACTGGAACGCAGGCCGGACGGTTCCCTTTACCGCATGACACCGGCGCAGAGGAAACAGGCGGCCAGCCTGATACGCCGGGAGTGCTGTTGCTGTGAGGACGGTAACTGCATTGCCCTTGACGATGGGGACACCTGCACCTGCCCGCAGACGGTTTCTTTCTCGGTCTGCTGCAAGTGGTTCCGATGGGCGGTCTTGCCGCTGGACGGGACGCTGGAAGCGGAGATTTTTCGGGATAAGAACTTGAAACGCTGTTCGGTCTGCGGCAGAGTGTTCATCCCAAAGTCCAACCGGGCGAAATACTGTCCCAACTGTGCCGCCAGAGTTCACAGGCGGCAGAAAACAGAAAGTGAACGGAAAAGGAGGTCTTGTGTGGACAGTTAGGGGCTGAAAAGTCCTTGATTTACAAGGCTTTGCAAGCACAGAACAGGGGCAGACAATAGAAACTATCGTCTGCCCCCGGAAACGGGCTTCTAACCGTCCACAAAACACGATATGACAAACACAATCTATATCCATCAGCCGGAACAGGCGTTCAGCTTCACCCGGCTCCCGAATTTTCTCTTTGAAGCCCCAACATTCAAGCCCCTGTCCAACGAGGCAAAGGTGCTGTACACCTTTATCCTGCGTCGGACAGAGTTATCCCGCAAGAATGGGTGGGCGGACGACTGCGGACGGATTTTCCTGTATTACCCTATCTGTGAAGTGGTTGACCTGCTTCACTGTGGGCGGCAGAAAGCGGTCAATACCCTGCGTGAGCTGCAATATGCCGGACTGGTGGAGATCCAGAAACAGGGCTGTGGAAAACCCAACCGCATTTACCCAAAATCCTATGAAGCGGTTCCAAATACCGACTTCAAGAAATCCCGTTCTGGTACGCCGGAGGACTGAAAACCGTACTTGACGAGTACGATAATCAATCCTCTTGGAGTACGGAAACCGGACGGTATATAGAAATACAGAGATTAAAACGATTTTATTTATATCTTATCCATTCCCTTCCTATCCGAGCTATTTTCTGCGGGATTTTCCTGTGGAAAAGTCCCGGAAGGGAACGGAATGGGGAAAGGAACAGAATGGCACAGCACGCAATTTTGCGGTTTGAAAAGCACAAGGGCAATCCGGCAAGACCGTTGGAAGCCCATCACGAACGACAAAAGGAACAGTACGCCAGCAATCCCGACATTGACACCAGCCGGAGCAAGTACAACTTCCATATCGTCAAGCCGGAGAGCGGGTACTATCACTTTATCCAGAGCCGCATTGAACAGGCAGGCTGCCGGACACGCAGGGACAGCACCCGGTTTGTGGATACGCTCATCACCGCCAGCCCCGAGTTTTTCAGGAAGAAGTCCCCAAAGGAGATACAGGCGTTTTTCCAGCGGGCGGCAGAGTTTCTAATCGGCCGGGTAGGCCGGGAAAATATCGTGTCGGCTGTGGTACACATGGACGAGAAAACGCCCCACCTGCATTTGACCTTTGTTCCGCTGACAAAGGACAACCGCTTGTGCGCGAAAGAAATCATCGGCAACCGGGCGAATTTGACAAAGTGGCAGGACGATTTTCACGCCTATATGGTGGAGAAATATCCCGCCTTGGAGCGTGGGGAGAGTGCCAGCAAGACAGGCAGGAGGCATATCCCCACCCGGCTGTTCAAGCAGGCGGTCAGTCTATCCAAACAGGCAAGAGCCATTGAAGCCACGCTGGGCGATATTACCCCGTTCAACGCCGGAAAGAAGAAAGAGGAAGCCCTCTCCCTGCTGAAAAAGTGGTTTCCGCAGATGGAGAATTTCTCCGGTCAGCTCAAAAAATACAAGGTCACGATAAACGACCTTTTGGCAGAAAATGAACAGTTGGAAGCCAGAGCCAAAGCCAGCGAAAAAGGAAAGATGAAAGATACGATGGAACGGGCAAAGCTGGAAAGCGAGCTGCACGACATTCAGCAGCTGGTAGACCGTATCCCGCCGGAGGTGCTGGCAGAACTGAAGCGGCAGCAGCGGCAGCATGGAAAGGAAAGGTGATTTTATAAGTAATAATATCAGATACAAAAAGGAAACAGAAGTCGTGACTTTTCAGGGCAGGGAAATCACGCTGGAAAACCTCTCTCCTGTGTTCACGCCGGAGCAGGAAGCGGCCAAACGCCGGGAACTGGAGCAGCAGCTTTATGAGGTGTTCCGCAAATACGCCGATAAGCGGCAGAAAGAGGAAGCCGGGGTATAATTCCCGAAGCCATCGTTGATTTACGGGGCTGCTGACGGTATAATAAAGGTGTCAGCAGCTCCGTTTCTTTTTTAAGAAAAGGAGCGACAATATGAACAATCGAATAGACGCAATCTATGCAAGACAATCGGTGGACAAAAAGGACAGCATTTCCATTGAAAGCCAGGTTGAATTTTGCAAATATGAGTTGAAAGGCGGTAACTGCAAGGAATACACAGACAAAGGGTACAGCGGCAAGAACACAGACCGTCCGAAGTTTCAAGAACTGGTGCGGGACATCAAACGGGGCTTGATTGCCAAGGTCATTGTTTACAAACTCGACCGTATCAGCCGTTCCATACTGGACTTTGCCAACATGATGGAGCTGTTCCAGCAGTACAATGTGGAGTTTGTGTCCTCTACGGAAAAGTTTGATACCTCCACCCCGATGGGGCGGGCGATGCTGAATATCTGTATCGTGTTCGCCCAGCTTGAAAGGGAAACGATACAGAAGCGGGTAACGGACGCTTACTATTCCCGCAGCCAGCGTGGTTTCAAAATGGGCGGGAAAGCCCCTTACGGCTTCCACACCGAGCCGATCAAGATGGACGGTATCAACACAAAGAAGCTGGTGGTAAATCCAGACGAAGCGGCAAATATCCGGCTGATGTTTGAGATGTACGCCCAGCCCACAACCTCCTACGGGGACATTACCCGGTACTTTGCGGAACAGGGGATTTTGTTCCATGGCAAGGAACTGATACGCCCCACACTGGCGCAGATGTTACGCAATCCTGTCTATGTGCAGGCAGACTTTGATGTATACGAATTTTTCAAAAGTCAAGGGTCAGTCCTGGTCAATGACGCTGCCGATTTTACGGGAATGAATGGTTGTTATCTGTATCAGGGGCGCGACGTGAAGCCGGACAAGCTGCACAATCTCAAAGACCAAATGCTGGTGCTGGCTCCCCATGAGGGTATCGTCCCCTCTGACATCTGGCTGACCTGCCGTAAGAAGCTGATGAACAACATGAAAATCCAGTCCGCCCGGAAAGCCACCCACACATGGCTGGCAGGGAAAATCAAATGTGGAAACTGCGGGTATGCCCTTATGAGCATCGTCAACCGGGTAGGCCGTCAATATCTCCGCTGCACAAAGCGGCTGGACAACAAGAGCTGTGCCGGGTGCGGGAAAATCATCACTTCCGAACTGGAAGCGGTGGTTTATCAGCAGATGGTAAAGAAGCTGGCAAGCTACAAGACGCTAACAGGCAGAAAGAAAGCGGCAAAGGCAAACCCGAAAATCGCCGCCCTGCAAGTGGAGCTTGCCCATGTGGACAGTGAGATTGAAAAGCTGGTGGACAGCCTGACGGGGGCAAACAATGTCCTGCTCTCCTATGTGAATGTGAAGATAGCGGAACTGGACGGACGCAAGCAGGAACTTGTGAAGCAGATAGCCGAGTTGACGGTGGAAGCCATCAGCCCGGAACAGGTCAACCAGATTTCCGGCTACCTCGACACATGGGACGATGTATCCTTTGACGACAAGCGGCGGGTGGTGGACTTGATGATTATCACCATAGCCGCCACAAGCGACAGCTTGAACATTACATGGAAAATCTGACGGGCGGAACCCCTCCCGTCAGATACCTACCCTGTGTAGTCCCTTGTAAACTGTACTTTATTATCTTGTGAAACACTTCTTCCCGGACGGAGGGCTTGTGGAGGCTGCCAACATTGTAAAAAGCAACCCGGACACGGCTTCTATCCTGAGCACACCGGGGCCAAACGGAACCTATACCTGGAAGGGACTGTTGAACCAGGCTCTGACGGCGGCAGTTGCCACGATTGTATGGCCGCATATTTTCATGAGATGCTATATTGCAAAAGGAACAAAGAATTTTAAGGTAATGTCGTGGGCGCTACCGCTTGCTTATGTGATTCCTGTATTTGGCCTCGTAATCATCGGTTCCTTGATCGGCCCGGCAGTTTTAGGCGCAGGATTTCAAGACGTTGATAATCTTTTGCCTACACTGGTCACACAGTACTGTCCGCCGCTTATTTCTTTCGTATCGATTCTCTGTCTGTTTGCTTTTGCGGTGTCCACAGCAGATTCATTACTTCTGTCTGCGAGCGCGCTGGCATCCAGAGATATCTATGTGCGCCATTTTTACGAGTTAAAAGGTAAACAGGCTGATTCCAGGCAGGTGGTGCATTTCGGCAGAGTTGTGCTGGTGGTGCTGATGATAGCCTGCATCATTGTCACGGCTACAAAATCAACATATATAACAGAATACGCCTATAGGCTGTCATCACCATTCTTTGCCATGATACTTCCCTGTACAATCGGAGGTTTATTCTGGAAAAAGGGTACAAAGGAGGGGGCTATAGCCGGTACGGCTGCGGGTGTTATCGTCACATTCCTGATGACCTTTGTGATTGCTCCTCCGATGGGATTCTCCGCTTTGCTCTGGGGGCTTGCCGTTAATATCGTACTATATGTGGGCGTAAGCCTGATGACAGTGGTTCCGGAGGAAATCGTTGAAAAATATATTGTGAGAGTCGATAAGATTATCAGCGGAAGTCCGGAGATTTTTGAAGTGACGAACACAGCAGTGAATGAAGCAAAGAAAATGTGTACAGGTGAAGGACTTAAAGTAGCCGAGGAAGGTTGATGGATATGACTTGTTTATTTCAGGCATACGGTATCACAGTCCGATATCCTTCTGAATGGAGGATTTACATACCGCAAAGCCAGAGCTTTTGCTGGAAGGACGGTGTCCTGAAATTTGATGATGTCTCAGGGGCGGACAGCAGGGCCTCCTTCACACTTTCCTGGGAAGACGCAGGGCCTGTTGAAGGCTTTGCTGCGGCATATCTTGAGAGCGCTGAAAAGAATTACAAAAAGAAAGTGAAAGGACGCTGCCGGATAGTGGAAAAAAAGCTGGAGAAGCTCAATGGGCATGAGGCAGGATTTTTGGAGGCCGGGCTTTCATCCAATACGCATGTGTTTCGGGCAATGGGAAAGGCACTGGAACTGACGGTAATGCAGACAGCCTGTTACTGTAATACCTCCGGCCGCATTATTATGGGAACTGTGATTGCAGAACAAAAATATTTTGAGAAAAACAGAACATTATTAGAGGGAATGTTAATGGGAATAAAGTGCCATTCAGAGAATGGCAGTGAGGAGAGTGAGGAGCATGCGTACAGCAAAATTAGTTGCCCCACATCGGATTGAAGTAGGGGAGGCTCAGGAACCGCAGGTTAATGACTCCCATCAGGTACTCGTCAGGGTGAAGGCAGTGGGAATTTGCGGGACCGATCTACATACATTTAAAGGAGAACGGACGGATGTTGAATTTCCCCGGGTGATGGGTCACGAGCTCTCCGGTATTGTGATTGGCGCGGGGGACTCGGTCAGCCGGGTAAAGGAAGGGGACCATGTAATATATGACCCTGTAAATTCCTGCGGAAACTGTAGGACGTGTTCAAGCGGACACGAAAATGTCTGCCGCGAAGTCAAGTGCTTCGGCGTCCAGATGGACGGAGGATTTCAGGACGTGATTGCAGTTTCGGAGGATAAGCTTTATCCTGTTCCAAAGGAAATTCCGTTCGAGTGTGCAGCACTTGCGGAACCGTTTTCCATTGCTGCGAATATTATTGCAAAAGCGGATATGAGGCAAGAGGATCGCGTGGTTATTTTTGGAGCCGGGACGATTGGAATTGCAGTTTTGCAGGCAGTTAAACGGTTGGGAAACCAGGTTCTGGTTACAGATATGGCGGTGGAAAAGCTGGCGCTGGCAAGAGGCTTTGGGGCGGACGAAACGGTGAACAGTCTGAAGGATAATTTGCATGAAGCTGTCGGAGCATTCAGTCCCGGTGGCGCAGATATATTAATCGATGCGGTTGGTACGGCATCAATCCTGTCAGAATGTATTCAATTGGCAGCACCCTGTGCCAATATTGTGGAAATTGGCTTTGATGAACAGGAATCTCTTATCCGCCCGAGCGATATAACAAAAAAGGAACTGACAATTAAAGGCTCCCGAATGAACTGCCATCGCTTTGATATTGTGGCAGAATGGCTTAAGGAAGGCTTAATCACAGATAAGATGATTTCCAGGATTTATCCGCTGGAGCAGATTGAACAGGCATTCAGGGACACCCTGGAACAGGGGGGCACCTGGCTTAAAACGATGATCCGGCTATAGAAGCGGTTCTGTATTTAGGAAAGTGAGTGATATGATGAAACAGCTGATGATAAAACCGGCAATTTACAAATACGAAAAAGCCGGAGACTTTGCTGAGGAATTTGCCCTGGGAAAGGGTGATCTGGTCATTACAAATGAATATATTTATGAACCGTATTTCGGAGGGCTGAATCTTGGCTGCGACGTCCTGTTCCAGGAAAAATACGGGGCGGGGGAGCCGTCGGATGATATGGCGGAGGCTATGTACCGCGATATGAAGGGAAGCCACAGAAGGATCATTGCAATCGGCGGCGGCACGGTGATTGATATATCAAAGCTGTTTGCCCTGAAGAATGTCTCGCCGGTGGAAGACTTGTACGATGGAAGACTGGAGATTGTAAAGGACAAGGAACTTGTCCTGGTGCCGACGACCTGTGGGACGGGAAGCGAAGTTACCAATATTGCAATCCTGGCGCTGAATAAAAAAGGGACAAAGAAGGGGTTGGCAGTGGATGAGATGTATGCAGACAGCGCGGTTCTGATCCCTGAACTTTTAGGAGGCCTTCCATTCAAATTCTTTGCTGCCAGTTCCATCGATGCGCTAATCCATGCGGTTGAATCCAGCCTGTCCCCAAAGGGAAATGAGATGACGCGGCTGTTCGGCTATAAGGCAATTGAAATGATATTGAATGGTTACAAAATCATTGCTGAGAAGGGAGAAGAGGCCAGAATCCCGCTGCTAAGTGATTTCCTGACAGCCAGTAATTACGCGGGCATCGCTTTCGGGAATGCAGGCTGCGCCGCTGTCCATGCCCTGAGCTATCCTCTCGGCGCCAAATATCACGTGGCCCACGGCGAGTCCAATTATGCCATGTTTACAGGGGTTATGAAACAATACATGGAAATTAAGAGCGACGGGGAGATTGACAGGCTGAACCGGTATATTGCCGCGATTCTGGGCTGCGGGACCGCCGAGGTTTATGATAAGCTGGAAGAGCTTTTAAATCATCTGCTCCCCAAAAAGGCACTGCGTGAATACGGTGTAACGGTGGAAGATCTGGAGGCGTTTACCGGCTCGGTTCTTGAAAATCAGGGCAGGCTCCTGGCCAATAACTTTGTACCGCTCGATAGAAAACATATTTTTAACATATATAATGAATTGTATTAAAGCATTAAAATACGCCCGTGGGGGACTTTGCCGGTTCCAGACGGGCGTGTTTTGATGCTCTTTAAGGATTGTGAAGGTGCATTTCTTCCTGTATAATAGTAGACAGGATCTGAATAATTAAGCATTGGCAAAAGAGGTGGAACGTGAAAAAAACAGACACATCGGAGATGTTTTCAAGTGTGGAGGAGGCGAATGAATGGCTGGATGCAATTATCGAGCATTCCTTTGACGGTATCTACATAACAGACGGCAATGCAAATACAATAAAAGCAAACAGGGCGTATGAGACGATCACGGGGCTTAAGAAGTCAGAGGTGCTCGGCTGCAATATGGAGGAGCTGGTAGAAAAAGGGATTGTTTCTGCCAGCGGTTCCCTGATCGCTATCCGGGAAAAAAGGCCCGTCACAATCCGGCAGGAATTTAAGACAGGGAAGAAAGCGCTGATCACCAGTTCTCCGATTTATAATGAGAAGGGCGAGATTGTCATGGTAGTGACCAACGTCCGGGATTTGACGGAGTTATACAGCCTGAGAGAAGAAGTCGAGAAGACGAAGCTGGAGGGAATGCGTCTGAAAAGGGAGCTGAGCCATATGTATGAACGGTTCAGCATCGGAGATCAGATTGTTGCGGTGGACCGCAGTTCCCTGCAGGCCTTTGTCATGGCGGATAAGGTAGCGCCCCTTGATACGACGGTCATGCTTCTGGGTGAGACGGGAGTGGGAAAGGAAGTATTTGCCAAATACATCTATTCCGGCAGCCGCAGAAAGGAAGAGAGTTTTATCAAAGTAAACTGCGGCGCAATTCCGGAAAGCCTGATTGAGAGCGAGCTTTTCGGATATGAAAAAGGGGCCTTTACCGGTGCGGACCGGAATGGTAAAATTGGGCTCTTTGAGGCGGCCAACAACGGAACGATCTTTCTGGATGAGATCGGCGAGCTTCCGATGAAGATGCAGGTAAAGCTGCTGAGGGTCCTTCAGGAGAAGGAGATAGAGAGGATCGGGAGTTCAAAGCCTGTGAAGGTGAATGTCAGGGTGATCGCCGCTACGAACCGGAATCTTGAAGATATGGTGGAAAAGAAGCTGTTCCGCGAGGATCTGTATTACCGCCTCATGGTATTTCCCATTACGATACCGCCGCTTCGTGAGAGGCGGGAGGATATCGTCCCGCTGGCCTCCAGATTCCTGGAAGAATTGAATGGAAAATACGGTTTTCACCGGAACTTCTCCCGAGAGGCATACCAGCTTTTGAATGATTACCACTGGCCCGGCAATATCAGGGAACTGAGAAATATTGTTGAGAGGGCCGTGATTATCAGCAGCGGAGATGAAATCATGCCTGACAGCCTTCCCGTATTCCCGGCCGGGGACCGCCCCTGCGGGGAAAAAAGAGAGAAGCAGGTAATGCTCGGGCAGGTGGAGGACTTGAAGGAGGCAATGGGGGAGCTGGAGCTTCGGTATATTAACCACGCATATGAAAAATACGGCAATGTCAGAGACGCCGCCGAAAGCCTGGGAATGACGCCATCCACCTTTGTACGCAAGAGAAAAAGGTATGCAAAATAAAGTAAAGAATATAAAATATAGAACATGGAAAGTAACAGTTCATGCTGTCTGAACTGTTACCACGGAAACAGGAGGATAAGAGTATGGAACACTATCTGGGAAAAGAGATCCCGAAACTTGGCTTTGGACTGATGAGGCTTCCGAAAAACGGAGAGGAAATCGATGTGGAACAGACAAAGGAGATGGTTGATCTGTTTCTGGAGGCCGGATTTAACTACTTCGATACGTCCTGGGGATACATAGGTTCAGAAGCCGTTGCAAGAGAGGCCCTGGTGAAGCGCCATCCCCGTGAAAGCTATCTTCTGGCGACAAAATGTCCCGCTTGGGCGGCAAAGACAAAGGAAAAGGCGCAGAGTATGCTGGATAAATCGCTGGAGCGTACAGGAGCCGGATATTTTGACTTTTACCTGCTTCACAATCTGGGCGAGTCGAGAAGCCATTATTTTGATGATTACGGGATTTGGGAATTCCTTGCAAAGAAGAAGGAAGAGGGGGTAATCCGTCATCTCGGCTTTTCTTTCCACGACAAGGCGGAGGAACTGGATAAAATATTGACAGCCCATCCGGAGATGGAATTTGTACAGCTCCAGATTAACTATGCAGACTGGGAGGATCCGCACGTAGAATCCGGAAAATGTTATGAAGTGGCGAGAAAGCACGGAAAACCGGTTATTATTATGGAACCGGTTAAAGGCGGGACGCTTGCCGTCCTTCCGGAGGAGGCGGAAAACATTTTCAGAAAAGCAGATCCGGAGCAGTCACCTTCTTCCTGGGCCATCCGCTACGCAGCTTCCCTGGACGGAGTGATAACCGTTCTGTCGGGCATGTCAAATACGGAGCAGATGCGGGATAATATTTCCTTTATGAAGGATTTTAAACCGCTGACACAAAAGGAGCGGAAAGTGATTGAGGAGGTCAGAAAAGTTCTGGAATCCTGTCCGACGGTTCCCTGCACCGCATGCGGTTATTGTATGGAGGGATGCCCGGAATCCGTAGCTATTTACGGAACATTCCAGGCCGTTAATATATTTAAACGGTACCAGGATCTGAACGGAGCCAAAGGAAAGTATAAATGGAATACGGAGGGGCATGGATGGGGCAAGGCGTCCGCCTGCATCGGCTGCGGAGCCTGTGAAGCCGTCTGTCCGCAGCATATTTCCATCAGGGAGGAGCTTAAAAAAGCTGCGGAAATTCTTGAATAATTAGAGGTTGGGGGTATTTAAGCAGGTGAGGACGCTGCCGGTGCCGCGAAAACCTTCGCCTGAGTCTTCAGTCCCCTGCACAATTGATTCTGGCCGGATTCCCCGTTTCCGACGCGTCCCACCTTCAACATATAAAAAACCTCTTGACTTGGAGTTAACTTCAAGGTGTATTCTGATAAAGACATACGAAGCAGAATACCAAAGGAGGTTTCAACATGGTATATAAAGAGTTTCAGGATAAGAAATTATCCGCACTGGGGTTCGGTGCAATGCGTCTCCCTGTGTCGGACAGCATCCCGGGTACCCCCATCGATGAAGAGAAAACGGAAGAGATGGTGGATTTTGCCCTCCGTCACGGCGTTAATTATTTCGATACGGCCTATGGCTATCATGACGGGACATCAGAAGTTGTAATGGGAAAAGTACTCGGTAAGTACCCGAGGGACAGCTATTATCTGGCTACAAAATTTCCGGGATATGATTTATCCAATATGGATAAGGTGGATACGATTTTCGAAGAACAGCTGGGCAAATGCGGCATGGAATATTTCGACTTCTATCTGCTCCATAATATATATGAGAAGAATATCGATCCGTATCTGGATCCGAAGTACGGAATCATGGATTATCTGTTAAAGCAAAAGGAGAACGGACGCATCAGGCATCTCGGATTTTCCGCTCATGGGCGGTATGATACGATGAAACGCTTTCTGGAGGCCTATGGAGATAAGATGGAGTTCTGCCAGATCCAGTTAAATTATCTGGATTGGAAATTGCAGGATGCAAAAGCAAAGGTGGAGCTTTTGAACGAATACCACATCCCGATTTGGGTCATGGAGCCGCTGCGGGGCGGCAAGCTGGCTGAGCTTTCCGCCGAAAATGAGGCAAAGCTCCATGCTCTGAGGCCGGAGGAGGCAGTGCCAGCCTGGGCGTTCCGTTTCTTACAGTCCATACCGGGCGTGACAATGGTTCTCTCCGGCATGTCAAACAGAGACCAGCTTGAGAAAAATATCGCCACCTTTGCAGAGGACAGGCCGCTGAATGAGGAAGAGATGACTGCCATACTTGAGGCTGCCGACAGTATGCTGGATGTGCTTCCCTGTACCGCCTGCCGCTACTGCGTGTCCCATTGCCCGAAGGGGCTGGATATTCCAACCCTGCTTTCCCTTTACAATGAGACACGTTTTGTAAACGGCCTGATTACCCATATGGCGGTGGACGCTCTTGATGAAGAAAAGCGGCCGGATGCGTGCGCGGGCTGTCACAGCTGTGAAGCCGTCTGTCCGCAGCAGCTTGAGATCGCAGGAGCGATGAAAGACTTTGTCAGAAAGCTTGCGCAGCCGGCCGGATTATAACGTTTCAGACCGCTGACGTTTAAGCCTGCCAAGACTGCTTAAGCCTGCCAATCCTGCTGCGTTTAAGGCCGCCGGCCGGGAAAACGCTCCTCGAATACTTTTCTCAGCCCGTCCCTGAAATCGGGATGGGCAATTTCAATGAGAGCCAGGGCGCGCTGTCTCAAGGTACGTCCCTTTAATTTGGCGATTCCGTATTCCGTAACCGCGTAATCGATATCGTTTCGCGAGGTGGTGACGGCGGCTCCCTCATCCAGCAGGGGAACAATCTTTGATATTTTTCCCTTTGCGGCGGTGGAGGGGAAGGCCAGGATGGAACGGCCGTTTGCCGCCATGGCGGCACCACGGACGAAATCCACCTGGCCGCCGACTCCGCTGATTTGGGTGAGGCCCACGGATTCCGATGCGGCCTGGCCCATCAGATCGATCTGGACGCAGGAATTGACGGAGACAATATTGTCCTCCTTCATGACTTCGACCGGATTATTGACATAGTCCACCGGAAGCATCGCCACATCCGGGTTTCCATCTACGAAATCATAGAGTTTCCTTGTTCCCATCAGAAAGCTGGCTACGTATTTTCCGGGATTCGTCTTTTTTAAACGGTTTGTGATGACTCCGGCTTCGGCCAGCTCCACGACTCCGTCGGAGAACATCTCTGAGTGGATTCCCAAATCTTTTTTATCACCCAGAAAGCGGAGCACTGCGTCCGGGATAGCCCCGATGCCAAGCTGCAGCGTATCGCCGTCCCTGATCAGGCCGGCACAGTTGGCCCCGATAGCCAGTTCCACATCCCCAATCACCGGGGGCTCCAGCGTAAGAAGCGGCGCGTCATGTTCGACAACAGCCGTCACGTCGGAGATATGGATTGCGCCTCCGAAGGTGACAGGCATCTGTGGATTTACCTGGACAATCACGGTTTTTGCGGATTTCGCAGCCTGCAGCGTATAATCTACGGAGATGCCGAGGCTGAGGTTACCGTTCTCATCGGGAGGAGCCGTCTGGATTAATGCTGCGTCCACGGGGAGGCTGCCGTTTTTAAAAAGCTTTGGAATTTCAGAGAAAAAGCAGGGGGTGAAGTCACCTCTTCCTTCTGCAACGGCTTTTCTGGTCGAACCGCCCACGAACAGCGAATTGTGCCGGAAATGCTTTTCCATGCCGGGGGCGCAGTATCCGGCTTTTCCCATCGCCACCATATGAACGATCTCAACATTCTCATACTGTTCTGCTTTTTCGGTTAAAACATCCAGGAGGTAGGACGGTTCTGCGCAGGCGTGGCCTACAACGACCCGGTCTCCGGAGCGGATCAGATTAAGCGCCTGATCCGCGTCCATCTTTTTGCTCTGATAGAGTTCTTTAAAGGACATGGTAATTCCCTCCTCCATTTAACTTTCTTTAATTCCGGCGATATCCTTTGCCAGCTTTTTCTTCATGCCGATATTGCCCTGGCGTGCAATCATAATGCGCTGGGCCTGCGGGGAGCCGGCGCCGTGCATGGACTCAGTCCGGTAGCCGACGGCAGCGGAGCCGAGTGTCAGGTTTTCAACCAGGCGCATCATCCGCATCCTGTCCTCGGTCGGTACATCATTCACGCCCCGGAAATATTTGTCTATGTAGCGGCCCAGCTTCGGATCACGCAGATCCTTCTCAGAGGGAGCCGTAACCATCAGTCCTCCGGCAATATCCTCGGCCAGTCTGGCAATCTCATAGGGGAACCTGGTTACATTCTGTTTACAGACATTGGCCAGCAGCAGATCAATTAAATAGTTGCCTGATTTTGTCTGCGCGCCTTCTGCTGAGCAGGCGATGCCGCAGCAGTACAGCGTCTCATTTAAATGGGTCATTTCAATCAGTTTGTCTTTGACATGGGAGGCTCTGGCAGCTCCGTTATAATCGGCTGCCGCAGCGGCAGCTCCAATTAAGACGTCGCCGACGCCTACCTTGCATCCGCCGTAAGACTGTCTGTGATATCCGGCAAACCGCTCCACGAGGACGCCGGCGAATTCTGTTTCGCCGTCGAGGAAAATTCGGTCGTTCGGAATAAATACATTATCAAATATTACGAGCGCTTCCATGCCGCCAAACCGGCTGTTGCCCACATCAATATCGGAGCCCTCCAGCTTTCTCGTATCGCAGGACTGACGGCCCACGATCATAAAAATGCCTTCTGCATCGGTGGGACATGCGAAGGAAACCGCATAATCCCTGTCTTCAGGTCCCATGGACTGGGTAGGCATGACAATCACCTCATGGGAATTGACAAAGCCTGTCTGATGAGCCTTTGCGCCGCGGACCACGATACCGTCGGGACGTCTCTCCACTACATGGAGGAACAAATCAGGATCCTTCTGCGCATGCGGGGCCAGGGAGCGGTCACCTTTCGGGTCTGTCATGGCGCCGTCCACAGTCAAATCCTTCTCCTGTGTATACTGGAGGAACTTTTTAAAGTTTTCAAAATAATGGGTGCCATACTTTTCATCAATTTCATAAGAGGTGCTGTAAACGGCGTTGAAAGCGTCCATTCCGACACAGCGCTGGAAGCAGGCCGCTGTCTTCTGACCGCAGAGCCGCTGCATTTTTACTTTCTTGACGAGATCCTGGGCGTTCATGTGGATGTTGGTAAAGCGGTTGATTTTTTCTCCCGTCAGGTTGGAGGTACTCGTCATCAAATCCTCATATTCCGGCATCTGTGCCAAATCATAGGTCATTTTTACGGAATTAAGAGACGGACGCAAGATCGGGTCGTCGACCGGGTTTTCAATTTTTTCCCCAAACATATAAACCTGAAGGTTCAGCTTCCTCATACTTTCTACATACTGTTCTCCTGTCATTAAAGCCATAATGATTCTTCCTTTCCTGATAAGTAATGTGTTAGTGTTTGATTGAAGGCGGTGACCTGTGCGCGGAGCGTGCAGGTTATCGTTTCTGCCAATATTAAGAGCAATTATCGTGCCAGAAAAATACATAGTAAATGAAATATAGAAAAAAGGCAGGCCAGTCGTAACAGTTCCCTTAAGACGTAACAGTTTGGACGGCAGGAACAGTTCCAACAAGACAGCTGACGGCGGCTGAACCGTTGTTGCAAAAATGCAACAACAGACCTTCTGTTTCATTTATGCAACACCAAATTTGCAACAAAGGATTAGGGACAGAACGCTGAAACCGTAAAAGGGAGGAATTTAGTTACAGCTCATGCTGTCTGAACTGTTACGAAGTTTCTGGCATGATAATTGCTTACTATAATATTCGTATCCGGTTCATATCAGGACGAAGAAAACAGGAGGCAGTTGATATGGCAGAAATGATTGAAAGAATAGAGAAAGTGCTTGAACAGGATGTCCGTCCATCCCTGCTGTCCCACGAGGGCAACGTTCAGATTGTATCATATGAGGAAAAAAGTAAGATACTGCGGGTCCGGCTGACGGGGCAATGTTCCGGATGTCCTTCGGCACATCTTACAACGGAAGAGGTAATTGAAAAGGCGGTGAAGGAAAAGATCCCCGAAGTGGAGCAGGTGCTGCTGGTACATGAAGTGAGCAGCGAGCTTCTCGATATGGCGAGAAAAATCCTGAGCCGCAGCGGGGGCAGTGATGACAGGGCTGCCGGAAAAAAGAGTGCCGGACGGGACGGCGCACCGTTCACACGGTGACAGGAGGCAGTATGGTGATCGGTATAAAGTATTGCGGCGGCTGTAATCCGGGATACGTGAGAGAGGAGCTTGTAAAAAAGCTGAAAGAGCGTTTTCCGCATCATATCTATGTGACTGCGTCTGAGCGGACGGAGTGCGATATCTGGCTGCTGGTTTGCGGCTGTTCCTCGGCCTGTGTTTCAGGCGAAGGCCTGAGCGCCCTGAAAAAACGGTTCGTGCTGACAAGCATGAAGGAGTTTTCGAAGGCGGAGGATTACCTGAAGACTGAGAGCGGGCAGCAGATGAAACAGGGGAAAGAAAAAGAGAAAGCAGAAACGGCCGAAGCAGGAACGGTCAGATATCTTAGGATTGGTGAACGTGCATCGGCTGTAAAGACATTTTACAAAGAGGATGCGGACAAATTTGCGCTGCTGACGGGGGATAATAACCGCCTTCATACGGATCGGGAGTTTTCCGAACGGCAGTGGTTTGGACGGCCGGTAGTTCATGGCGTCCTGACGGCCAGCCTGCTGTCCACGGTGATGGGAACGAAGATGCCGGGAAACGGTACAATCCTGATGAGTGAAAATCTGGAGTTTGTGAATCCGGTATATTTTGGGGATACGGTTGAAGCCGTAGTGACTTTTGTCTCCTGCCGGGAGACAAAGTTATTTTATGTCGGAGAATTTTACGGAGAGTGCAGAAACCAGAGAGGAGAGACGGTTGTAACCGGAACGGTAAGGCAGATGATGATGAAATCGCTCTTTTGTTTAACCGGCGGTATAAAACAGGAGGAATAAAAAATGACGAATCTAGAAAAATACAATAAAATTTTCATGGGTGTATTCAGAAAAAAAGAGGAGGAATTAAAGGAATTAAAATACAGAGGTTTTGATCTCTGGGATTCAATCGGCCATATGGATCTGGTAGCGGAGCTGGAGGAAGCTTTTGAAATCAGGCTGGACACTTCGGATATGCTGAATCTGACATCATACGAAAAAGGCAAAGAGGTACTCTCCGGATACGGCGTTTTGTTTGAGGACGGCCGGGAAACGGGAAGCGTATGAAATATCAGGCAATACTCGGCATGCCTCCTTTTGGGGTGCCACAGTCTGAAAAAGAGCGGCTGCTTTTACCGTATCTCAGTCTTCTGACGGAGAAACACAGGGAATGCTGTCCGGAATACGGCCGGGTTTTAAAAATATTAGGCTACAGCCGGGAGAAGGCAGGAAAAATCGAAAAGCTGGAACAGATTCCGATGATCCCTGTCTCCCTTTTCAAAGGAGGAGGTCTTAAAAGCGTTCCGGCTCTGGAGATATTCAAGACAGTCCAATCCTCGGGTACAACAGGACAGATGCGTTCCGAGATTGTCCTGGACAAAAATACGGCGGCGGATCAGCAGAAAACACTTTCCGCGGTTGCCGGCGATTTTATCGGCAGGGGGCGGTTTCCGCTTCTTATTGTCGATTCCCCTGAAGTCCTGAAGAACAGGGAGCTTTTTTCCGCCAGGGGAGCAGGGATTTTAGGATTTTCTATTTTCGGCACCGAGCGTTTCTACGCTTTAAACAGTGATATGAGCCTGAATCTGGACGGAATACAGGAATTTCTTGAGCGCCATCGGGGAGAACCGGTTCTTCTTTTCGGTTTTACCTTTATGATATGGAAGTATTTTTACCAGGCTTTGTATCGGGGAAAAATGAGGCTCGAGATTGAAAATGGCTGCCTGATCCATGGGGGAGGCTGGAAAAAACTAAAAAATGAAGCTGTGACGGAACAGGAATTTAAGGAAGCGTTAAAACGGCAGACTGGAATCGGCAGAGTACATAATTATTACGGTATGGCGGAACAGACCGGCAGCATCTATATGGAATGTGAATGCGGGCATCTGCATGCCGCCAGCTATTCGGAGGTAATCACGCGCAGAAGCCTGGATTTTTCAGTCTGTGATATCGGGGAAAAGGGGTTATTACAGGTAATTTCCCCGGCTGCCCAGTCTTATCCGGGGCATTCCCTGCTGACGGAGGATGAGGGAATTATCCTTGGGATTGACGATTGTCCCTGTAAGAGAAAAGGAAAATACTTTAAAGTGACCGGACGGACAGCCGGAGCAGAAATCAGGGGGTGCAGCGATACCTATGAAAATTGACGGCAAAAGCGGGACGCGGACGGAAATTCCATTTTCCGAACCGGTGATGGATTTTCTTTCTGCTCTTTCAGAGCGGATTAAAAGCGATGACTTACTCAGAAGTGATGAGGAAATACGTGTTTTTGGATTCTGGTGCCGGAGGGCAAATCTTGAACGGTACAGGAATCAGTATACAGGGAATGACTTCCGGCTGGGGAGAGGTCTTGTCTTTCACATCGCTCCGTCTAATATTCCGGCGATGTTCGCCTGGTCCATGGCGATTGGCCTGCTGGCCGGTAATTCCAACATTATCCGTATTTCATCCAGAACAGCCGGACAGGGAATGCGTCTGAAAGAACTGATTGGGCAGATGCTTTCGGAAGAAAAGAAAAGCAGCTTGGCCGGGCTTTCCCAGGGGGGAATTTATGATATGGTCCGCTTTGTATCCTACGGCAGCAGCAGCCGGGAACAGACGGCGTATTATTCCTCTCTCTGCGATGTGAGGGTGATCTGGGGCGGTGACAGGACTGTGGACGAGGTGCGGCAGATTCCGCTTCGCGCGGATGCTTATGATATCATCTTTCCGGACCGCAGTTCCCTGCTTCTTCTCAACACGGACCGGGTATCGGAATTGGAAGAGGACGAACTGCAGGCTCTGGCACACCGTTTTTATATGGATACTTACAGTGTGGATCAAAACGCCTGCTCCAGCCCGTCCTCCGTGATCTGGCATGATGAGGGCGGACAATGGGCGGAAAAGGAAGGAGTCAGGAAGCGCTGGTGGGCAGCCGTGGAACAGGCAGCCGCAGCATACCAACTTACACCGTCCAGGGCATACCGGAAGTTTCAGGCGCTCTGTGAAGCAGCTCTTAATGATACTTCGCTCTGCGAAGCGGTTCGGTACGGCAACCGGCTCTGGGTGGTGCCGGTACAAAAGACAAAGGAGCTGGCAAAACGGAAGGGCAGCTTTGGAACCTTTTATGAATACGGGATAAAAGAAATGGAGGAATTAATACCGGCCGTAAATAAAAAGATTCAGACTATGACCTGCTATGGGTACGACATACAAAAACTGCGGCGCTTTGTGAGAGATTCAAGGCTTAGGGGCATAGACCGGATTGTCCCTCTGGGGCAGGCCATGACCTTTGAACCGACATGGGACGGAATGGATCTGATTGAACGGCTGTCAAGAGAAATATCGTAGTTACATTTCGTAAGGAGATGAGAAGATGCTCGGCACATTTTATGAAGAAAGGCCGGAACTAAAAGAAAGGACAATGCTCCTGGACGATAGGGGAGCCATTGCCACATACGGGGATCTCGATGAGTTCAGCCGAAGGACGGCGGGGAGGATGAAAAGCCGGAGCCTCCTGTTTATTTTATGCGGGAACAGCATCGGCTCAGTTTTTACCTGTTTTGCGGCCCTGAGAAACCGCGTTGTGCCCCTGCTTCTGAACCGCCAAATCATGGAGGACAAGGCCAGGAGGGAGATGCTCGGTGAGCTGATGGAAGAATACAGGCCCAAATACCTGGCGCTGCCGGAAGAAGTATATAGCGCCAATCCGGATTATTTCGCCGGCATGCCGCCCGTCTGGCACGAATGGGGCTATATCTGCCTGAGCTGCCGGCCGTGTTCAGAGAGCAGCCGGGAGGTAAAGCTTTATGAAGAGCTGGCCCTCCTGCTGACGACATCGGGAAGCACCGGAAGTCCGAAGCTTGTCAGGCTCAGCTATAAAAACCTGAGTTCGAATGCGGCTTCCATCGCCAGCTATCTGGAACTTACCCGGTCGGAACGCCCCGTCACAACGCTTCCGATGAATTATACATACGGCCTGTCCGTCATCAACAGCCATGCGCTGGCGGGGGCCGCCGTGCTTTTAACGGAAAAGACAGTGTTTGACCGGGAATTCTGGGAGTTTGCGTCGGCAGAAAAGGCCACTTCCCTTGCAGGTGTTCCCTATACATATGAGATGCTTAAAAAATTAAAGTTTATGGAGATGGAACTGCCGAATCTGAAAACAATGACACAGGCGGGAGGAAAGCTTTCCGTATCCCTTCACCGTGAATTTGCCGAATATGCAGCCGGACATGGGAAACGTTTTATTGTCATGTACGGGCAGACGGAGGCCACTGCAAGGATGGGCTACCTTCCGGCCAGCGAAGCTCTGAACCGGTGCGGGAGTATGGGAATCGCAATCCCCGGAGGGAAATTCCGCCTGACAGGGGAGGACGGCAGAGAGATAAAAGAGGCGGGAACGACCGGCGAACTTGTCTATGAAGGAAAGAATGTTATGCTGGGCTATGCAAAAAACCGGAGCGACTTGTCAAAGGGAGATGAATGCAGAGGGATCCTTTTCACCGGAGACATGGCAAGACGTGATGAGGCGGGTTTTTATTATATAGAAGGGAGGAAAAAAAGGTTTCTCAAGCTGTTCGGGAACCGGATCAGCCTGGACGGAACCGAGCGCCTTTTGAAACATCATTTTGGGGGCTGTGATTTTGCCTGTACCGGCAATGATGAAGGGATGAAAATTTTCATGGCTATGCCGAAGGAGAGTATGGGTTCGCCGGGGCATTGTGCATTGCCAAAGCCGGAGGAGACGGCGCTCTTTCTGGAGAAGGCGACAAAGCTGAGCCGCCGTGTATTTGAGGTTATCACAGTCGGGGAAATACCGAAAAATGATGCCGGAAAAGTGCTTTATAAAAAGCTGGAAGAACTCCCGTAAATCATGTATGATGAATACATAATAATGGGAAAGGATTTGAAGGAATGAATTACGAAGAACAGCTGAAACAGACGAATGAGACAAATCACTTTATGATTCACAACAATATTAAAGCTGCAATGCTTACAAAGGATCAGGCCCGTGTCACCGCAGCCGTCACCCCCGTCTCTCTGAATGCGATGGAGAGCGTTCACGGAGGCCTTATGTTCATTATGGCGGAGATAGCCGCCGGCCTGCTGACGAGAAACGACGGCCGCCGCCATGTTACGGTGAACAGTTCCTTCCGGTTCCTGAAGGGGACGAACCGGGCTGAGGAACTGACTGCGGAGGCGGCCGTGATAAACAGGGGCAGGAGACTCTGCGTCTGCCGTTCCGTTGTCAGGGAGACGGGCAATGAGAGAATACTGGCGGAGGGGGAATTTACATTTTACTGTTTGGACGAGGGATAGGTACTGTCTGAAGACAGCTTTTCCACCGCTCTTTTTAACCTCCCGCACCCCTCCACAATATTTTCATAGCTGTTTGCGAAGGACATGCGAAGATAACCTTCGCCCTCCGGACCAAAGACATCACCGGGGACAAATGCGAGCTTTGCCTCATTTAACAGATATTCTGCCACCTCAGCGGACGGCCTTCCCAGCTTTTTTATGTTGATAAAGATATAAAAGGCACCTTTGGGGCAGAGGCAGCTTATGCCCTTAATCCGGTTAATGGCACCCACGGCATAATCGCGGCGTCTCTGATATTCGCGGACCATCCCGTTTACTTCATCTTTTTCATCGCGAAGGGCGGCGACAGCGGCCTGCTGGACGAAAGAAGTGGCACAGGTCGTATTGTGCTGGTGGATTTTATTAAGGACAGCAATCAGGCTTTCCGGCGCGGCGGCGTAACCCAGCCTCCAGCCCGTCATGGAATATGCTTTTGAGAAACCGTTGAGCGTGACGGTGCGTTCCTTCATGCCTGGTAAGGATGCAATGCTTATATGCTTTTCACCGTCATAAATCAGCCTCTCATATACTTCGTCGGCAAGCACCAGAATATCATTCTCCACAGCGAGCCGGGCAAGCTCTGTCAGTACGCTTTCAGAGAGGACCCCGCCGGTGGGGTTGTTCGGGGTGATAATAACCATGGCCTTTGTCTTATCCGTAATGCTGTTCTTTATCTCATCCAGATCGATTTGGTAATCGTTTTCTTCGCGGAGATGGTAGGATACGGGAACAGCCCCTAAAAGCTTCGGCACATTCATGTAGTTGATCCATACGGGATCCGGGACAAGGATTTCATCCCCCTCATCCAGGATGCTGCACAGCACATCGTAAACAGCCTCGGTCAGTCCGACACTGACAATGATCTCAGATGCCTTACAGTCGATTTTGTTCTGGGTTCTCAGCTTATTGGCAATGGCCTCCCGGAGCGGCAGGATACCGAAATTGGAGGTATAGAAGACATCCCCCGCAGTGATGCTGTCGATACAGGCCTTCTTAATGTACTCCGGCGTGTCGAAATCAGGGCGTCCGATTTCAAAATGGAGGACCGGTTCTCCGGCCCGTTCCATCTCAAGGGCCTTTTCATTCATTTTACGTATGCCTGAAGGGGCCAGCCGTTCCATGCGTTTTGCAATCATTTCATTCATATTCATAATTAAAAACTCCTTTCCCGTCTGCCGGTTTTTGATAAATCCGGTTTTTTTGTCCTGCCTCTATTATATCGGCTGTACTCCACAAAAATCCAATAGATAAAAGTATATGCAGGCATAAGCAAATGAGTATAAAAACGGACCGTATAAGAAAATATTTATACTTCTATACAAATTAAGGTCTTAGACAGAATCAGGACTCAGATGTTATCGTAGGGGTAAAGGAGGAAATGCTATGAGACTTGCAACCATTAAAAACGGCGGCACAGAGACGGCCGCAATCGTTACGCAAAAGGGAGTATGTCCCATCCGTGCGGTTAACAAAGCAAAAGGAACATCATGGAAAACAAAGATGTTTGATTTAATCCTGAAGGAGGAAATTCCCCTGCTGACCGCGTGGTATAACAATGGGGGGAAAGAAGAGCTGGAGGAGATGCCCGGCGTGATTTTGGCAGAAGAAGCCGTATATGGTCCGCTCTACAGAACACCTCAGCGCATCTTCGGCATCGGATTAAACTATGTGGATCACGCAGGGGATTTGGGGGAGAGCGCCCCGGTTGGATTTCCCGGAAGCTTCTATAAACCGGCATCCTGTATTATAGGGCCGATGGATGAGATACGGATTCCGGAGTTGGAGGAGGCAAAGAAGACAACCGCCGAGGCTGAGCTTGGAATAATCCTCGGAAAGGACTGCAAGTGTATTGATGAGGAGGACTGGGAAAAATACATTGCGGGCTATACGGCTATTCTGGATATGACGGAAGAATCTATCCTCCGCCAGAACCCGCGTTTTCTCACTATTGCAAAAGGTTTCGACACTTTTTTCAGCTTCGGTCCCCAGCTCGTCACGCCGGACGAGGTTCCGGACGTGCTGAAGCTGAATGTTCAGACGGTACATAACGGCAGGGTTCATGCCGGGAATGATGTAAGTAATATGACACACAAACCGGCCCGTCTCGTCTCCTTGGTTTCACGGCTGCAGGGATGGAAGGCGGGAGATATTCTATCAACCGGAACACCGAGGGCTGTCCATATCGAGGACGGCGATACGGCGGAATGCCGCATCAGCGGGCCTGACGGTTTTATGATGGAACCGCTTATAAATCCTGTTGTGGATATGAAGAAAAGGAGGGGGTAATATGGAACTGGGATTAAAAGATAAGACGGCGATTGTCAGCGCGTCCAGTTCAGGGCTTGGAAAGGCAATTGCCATGGAGCTGTGCAGAGAGGGCGCCCGGGTTATGCTGTTTTCCCCGTTTGAGGAACAGCTTAAGGAGGCGCAGGCCGAAATCGAAGAAAAGACAGGTAACAGGCCGGAATATGAGGCCGGAGATATCACAAAGGCGGAGGATATTAAAAGGCTGGTGAAGACCACGACTGAAAAACTTGGCCCGGTTTATGCCTTGATGAATAACACGGGAGGCCCGTCGCCGGGAACATTCGATCAATTTTGCGATGAGGACTGGCAGAAAGCGTTTGAGCTATGCCTCCTGTCCTACATCCGCCTGATACGGGAGTGCCTGCCGATTATGCGGGCCGGCGGAGGCGGAAGAATCCTAAACTCCACCTCCTCCTCTGTGAAAGCGGTGCTTGACAACCTGATCCTCTCCAATACCTTCCGCATGGGGGTAGTGGGACTGTCGAAAACCCTCTCCCAGGAGCTGGGCAAAGATGGGATTCTGGTAAATGTCATAGGGCCGGGAAGAATCGGCACAGCCAGGATTGATCAGATGGATCAGGTCCGCGCAGAGAAGGCGGGTAAAACAGTGGAGGAGATACGGCAGTCGGCATTTGCGGGTATCCCGCTGGGCCGCTATGGGAAGCCGGAAGAGTACGGCAAACTGGCTGCCTTTTTGCTGGCGCCTTCCAACACTTATATTACGGGACAGACCGTTCTGGTGGATGGTGGGATGGTTAAGGCGTTCTGACGCTTATCCCTCCGGGTGAAGCATCATATATTTGATGAAATCGTCTGACAGCGGTAACGGTGCAGGATGCTTTTTATAAGAGATCAGGATTTCACGGGATGCCATCTCGTCCCCCAATTTATAATAGGCCAGTTTATCACTTGCTTCAGTGGCTTTAAGCAGAGTATTTCTGAAAAAAGTGATACCCTGGCCGTTTTTTGCTATATTGTAAGCAGTCAGCATCTGATCCAGATACAGGCAGGCATTTGGCTCAAAGCCTGCCCGGCGGCAGAGCTCCATAGCCCTCCTGTACAGATCATGCTGCTTTTTCAGCAGCAGGAAAGGCTCTTCCTTCAGGAGCGAAAGATCGACGGCGGGAATCTCTTCACTGAGGAAACTGAGATCCTTAATCTGGGAGCCGGTGAGGCGGTAAGCGGCCAGGCGCTCATTTACATCAAAATGGGAAGGCACGGCCAGGAGGATATATTCCCGTCCGAGAGGAATGGATTCAAATACCTGGCTGTCCATGGTCTCCACATCCATAACCAGATCAAGCTCCCCCGACTTTAGCTTTTCTTCCATGTCCGTGACAACGGTTTCTATCAGGTTGAGCGTACAGCCGGGATTGTGTTCGTGATACCGTTTTATAATGCCGGGAAGGACGTAGGTGCAGAAGTAGGAGGAGCTTCCGATATTAAGCGTGCCTCCCCTGACTCCGGCGGAAGAGGCAAAGTATGCATCAATCCGCTCCTCGATTTCAGCAATTTCCAGGCCGGCTTTTATGTAGAATTCGCCTGCAGGGGTGAGAGTAACCGGGTTAACGCCGCGGTTAAAAAGCGGTACGCCGTAAAGCTCTGTCTCGACTTTTTTGATAGCGGCGCTCAAAGCCGGCTGCGAGATATAGAGTTTTGCGGCCGCCTTTGAAAAGCTGCCCTCCTGGAAGACGGTATAGACATATTCGAAGCTGCGGTTTTTCATGATTTAATCCTCCTGCTTGTCAACGGAACCTGACATTATTATAATTTGCCGGGAGATAAAATGCAATCAGGTATGTCAGGATCCGCCTTTGACCGCCTTTCTGCCTCTGCCAGGGACTTGCCCTGCCGTATCATTTCCGTCTGGATAATCGTTTCTGCTGCCGTAAATCCGTGATATAATGATAAAAGGTGTTACCGGAACAGCCATAAAAGGAAATTTTATAGAGTTTTTTCGTCTGACGCAGGATGACGGAAAGAAGACGGGAGGGAAAAGTGTTAGAAATAAGGACGGCAAAAGAGGAAGAGTTTGAGAACGTAGTGTCATTTTATGACGCGGTGATTGATGGGATGCAGAATGCCGAATCAAAGCCGGGCTGGAAAAAGGGAATCTATCCGGATGAGAAATTTTTAAAGGGAGCCATTGAACGGCAGGAACTGCTGATCGGCATTTTGGACGGTGTGATTACCGGAGCAATGGTGGCTAATCATGAGTGTGCCGATGGGTATGAGACGATAGAATGGAAAACCGGTGCAGGTCCACAAGAGGTAACTGTCATCCATGCGCTCGGAGTCCTGCCGGAACACCAGGGAAAAGGGCTGGCCGGAGAGATGGTAAATGAGGTGATAAGACGGGCCTGCATTGGCAGGCAGAAGGCGATCCGCCTGGATGTGCTTGCGGCTAACGTATCGGCCCAAAGGTTCTATTTGTCCAGGGGATTTGAGTACTGCGGCACTGTAAAATTATTTTATGAGGATACGGGATTGACGGAATTTCTGCTGTATGAATACATACTGTGATTCAAAAGCTTTTATTACCCTGTCACCGCTTTCTCCGGCCCGGCTGCTCCCATACCAGGATGATAAGACAGCCGGCGGCGTAACACAGGATATCTTTGACATCAAAGGTGGAACCGAGAATGATCATTGCAGCCCGGTTATGCTCCAGCCCAAGCAGCCTGCCGATATGGAAATATTGAAGAATTTCAACGCTGACGGCAAAGAGCAGCACATACCAGATAAGGTTTTTAACCCCGTGAGGAAACAGAGCTCTGAGAAAGGTATAGATTAAAATGACAACGAGGACATCTCCGGCATAGGGGCGTATAAAACGATCATGCACAAAAATCCCGATGAACAGCTCGGTGAGCAGAAGGAAGAGGAACATGGTGAGATAGCGGATTCGGGGATTTGTGATTTTCATATGCTTCATGGCAAAATCCTTCCTGGTTTGCAATATGGCTCATAGTGTTACTATTCACAGCCGCTATTTTGCGGGGCTGTGAATAGTAACATCATAGCGGCTGAATATGCTTTAATGTGTCATTGTCAATCTCTCTTTTCATTTCTTTAAGAAGCGGATTAGTTTCAAAATACTGCTTCCCGTAAGAAAGATTGAATTCATAGTCGAAATCGTCTGGATTTTGGCCCTGATTATGCTGAATAATGGTTTCTGCCTTATCCAGTGCCTTAACTAATTTTGCTTCTGCCGTTCTGCCGTCTTCATATTCCTGCCAGAGGGAAGCGATGCGGCTGCGGGCCGGTTCCTCCAGAAGGGATAACAGTCTGCTGACCGATCCGGCCTCTGATTTGTACTTCTCATCCGGATCCGGCAGCAGGGCGGCAGAAATATCGCCGTCATAGATTTCGCCCAGATCATGGACCAGAGCCATCATCAGAAGCTTTTTCCCATCCAGTTCCGGAAATTCTTGCGAGATGATTCCGGTAAATAAAGCCAGACGCCAGGAATGCTCGGCAGTGCTTTCCTTCTTTCCTGCGGAAGTCCAGGCAGTGCGGGTGATATTTTTTAACAATTCTAGTTCTTTTATAAATTCAAGGTATGATTGAAGTAGTGTCATGAAAGTAACCTCCTGATTCTTTATTTATCAGTGTAGAAGATTACAGGAGACTTGTCAATTTGTTTTACAGCCTGCGGGTTTTGCTGTATATATTTTCTATTTGACTTTCGTATCTTAGTATGATATATTACGATAAAATAAAAATGATCGTGAGGTGTGTGTTTGTTAAGTGTGTTAATTGCAGAAAAGGCAGCAAAATAGTTGCATAAAGAGTAGGGTTTTCTGGCTGTTACGCCAGGAGTCTGCCCTTTTATCGGCGTGTCTGTGGCCGATAGAATCTGCTTTTACCACTTCATACACAAACCTGAGGTTTAATTTGGAGGGGAGCGGTGCGCTCCTTTTTTATTTCATATGGAAGTTGTCCTGTGATATAAAAATGCTCCGCGAGGAGCTCCGGTCCTGGGAATAAGTCTGTGAACGTGGGGGAGATACGGTCATGGACTTATTTTATTTAACAGGAAAGCTCTCCTGTTAAATAAAAACCGCTCCGCGGAGGATCGCACTGCGGCGGTAGGGAATTATGTCGCCGAAGCGACCCGCCGCAGGCGGATAATCCCGCGAGGGGGATTTTATCTTATAGGAGGAAAACAAATTGAACCGAACATTTGAAACATTAGAATTTAATCATATTTTAAAACAGTTGGAAGAGTACGCTTATACAGAGAGAAGTAAGGAGAAGATCAGGGCTTTGGAGCCGTATCTGAGGGAAACGGACGTAAAGGTTGCTCTGCGCGAGACGACAGAGGCCAGGGAAATGCTGGACAAATTCGGGAATCCCCCGTTAGTGACGCTTGATCAGGTGGAAGAACTGCTGAATACGGCTCAGAAGGAAGGATGTCTGACTGCTGAACAGCTTGAGTATATCGGAATAACGCTGACGGCGGTAGAGAGGCTGAAAGACTATCTGTCAAGGGGAAAACATCTGGAGTCCGGCCTTCCGTTTTATGAGGCGGACCTCTATCCGATGACGGATATAAAAGAAGAGCTGGCGGCATCAGTCAGGAATAACCAGGTTCAGGATTACGCCAGCAAATATTTAAAGGATACCAGGGAACAGATTGCCAGGACGGAAGAAAAGATGCGGACAAAGGCAGAAGCCGTACTGAAAGCGAATAAAGATGCTGTATCCGAACAATTCATTACTTCCAGGAACGGCCGCATCTGCATTCCTGTAAAAAAAGATTATAAATTCAGAATACCGGGAACCGTAATTGATAAATCGTCTACAGGAGCCACACTGTTTGTCGAACCGGTGTCAGTGGCGAAATACGGCGAGGAGCTTCAGCTTTTAAAGCTGGACGAAGAAAATGAAGTCAGGCGCATTTTATATACGCTGACAGCGCTGATAGCGGAGCAGCAGGAACTGTTTTATGAAAATATCAGGGTGATAGAAAAACTGGACTTTATCTTTGCCAAGGGAAAGCTGAGCGCTGCTGTCTGCGGCACGCTGCCGAAGATAAACCTGGAGCGCAGAATACGGATCAGGAATGGCCGTCATCCGCTTTTAGATCCCACAACCTGTGTACCTCTGGATTTCGAGATTGGCCAAAAGACAAGAGGAATTATTATAACGGGGCCAAACACGGGAGGCAAGACGGTAGCGATCAAGACAGTGGGACTCTACTGCCTGATGGCCCAGTGCGGTCTGCATCTACCCTGCGGGGAAGCTGATATCTGTATGAACAGCCAGGTACTTTGTGACATTGGGGACGGTCAGAATATGACTGAGAACCTGTCCACCTTTTCCGCCCATATTACGAACGCTCTGGATATTCTGAGACGGGTGAACCGGGAGAGCCTGGTTGTAATGGATGAGCTGGGATCGGGAACCGATCCGGCCGAGGGAATGGGAATCGCGATTGCCATTTTAGAGGAGCTTAGAAAGAGCGGGTGCCTGTATCTTGTTACCACCCACTATCCGGAAGTGAAGCAGTACGGGGAGAATGCGGAGGGAGTCTGCAACGCGAGAATGGCCTTTGACAGAGAAACGCTGAAGCCAAAATACCGGTTGGAGATAGGCCGGGCCGGTGAGAGCTGCGCTTTCTATATTGCCAAGAGTCTCGGTATGCCTGCGGATATGCTCCGCAGAGCCAGCCAGGCTGCATATGGGGAGAACGGCAGTCCGGATATCATGGACGCCCTTCCGGAACAGCTTGAACGCCGGTCTGCGCCGGTCATACAAAAAGAAAAAATCCATAAGAATCATCAGACGGAGGCAGACGCATTCCGGCTGGGAGACTGTGTTATGGTTTATCCCGACAAAAAGACGGGAATTGTCTGCCGTACCGCAAATGAAAAGGGCGTGCTTCAGGTTCAGCTGCAGGATAAGAAAATATGGATTAACCACAAAAGGATAAAACTTCATGTCCCAGCATCCGAACTGTATCCGGAGGATTATGATTTTTCCATTATCTTCGAAAGCGTGGAGGAGAGGAAAGCGAAACACCAGATGGAGCGTAAATACTGTGAAGGAATGGAGAGAACTATACCATCCACAGACTGATTGTGGTATACTATGAGCACTTGATGAGGTATTACACGAATCTAGTGCGAGTCATACCTGAACCCTTGGTGAGGTACTCCACGAACCTAGAGTTCATGGTATACTATGAGCACTTGATACATTAAAATCACCCGGTCAGCGGCCGGACAGAAACAGGAGGGATAGCAGATGACACAGCAGGAGCTAGTCCTGTCGGCGGAATTCTTTCTGCGCATTCTCACAGCGGCAGTCTGTGGAATTGTAATCGGATATGAGAGGGAAAACAGAAATAAAGAGGCGGGGATCCGTACTCATGCAATTGTTGCTTTGGGCGCTGCCCTGATCATGATTGTGTCAAAATATGGATTTTCTGATATTCAGAACTATGATGCTTCCAGGGTTGCTGCGCAGATCGTCAGCGGCATCGGATTCCTCGGCGCCGGAATCATATTCATCAGGAACCGCGCTGTGAGCGGCCTTACGACGGCGGCCGGTATCTGGGCCACGGCAGGGGTGGGAATGGCGGTGGGTTCCGGTATGTACTATATTGGTATTGCCGTTACTGTTCTCATTGTCTTGATGCAGTTCGTTCTGCACAGGCAGTTTGTGATTAAAAAAGAACACAGGTATGAAAAACTGGTCATTATCATGAAAGACCATCCGGGAATTGAAGAGCTTCAGGAAAAACTGCTCGGACAGAAGGTGGAAGTAGACAGTCTGGAGCTTGAGATGACGGAAAACCAGGAGTACAGAATGGAGTTGGGAGTTTTTCTGCCGAAAGAGTACAACAAGATGGAACTGACCAAAATACTGATGGACTGTAGCGGCGTCACATATGTCAGATGCTGACCCCGCAGGCCGCGGCTGATGAAGCCGGTAAAAGAATAAAAGTATAAAAGAATCCCCTTCCGTTTTTTTCCTGATGGCAGCCTGTCAGCGGGAAAATAACAGAAGGGGATTTTGTAAATCAGGATTTCGGTTTAAATCAGAATTTATGAAATACCGGAGAACTGGTTTCTTACCTTCTGAATTTTCATTGCCTCCGCCTGCTCTGTCGTATACCAGCCTTTGGCAGACATTTTTTTGTAAATGTCATCCTGCATGCAAAGACTGTTGTTTAAGGCCTGATCAAAGCTCTGACGCACATCCTGGGTCGAAGATTCGATCGTACCGTGAAGATACAGATCACATACGCCTTTGGTGGTCAGAAGCAGGTTTTCCATTATACATCTGTCATCCATTTTTGTAACCCTCCTTTCATCATTAGGTTAAACGATAGAAACTGTCAAAAATCTGCTGATGCTTGTCAGCGATCTGCTGAACACAGGTTTTCAGTTCCTGATCCTGAAGATTTTGGATTGCATCCTGACACTGAGTTTTAAAAAATTTCTCATGTCCCAGAGCATCCTCGATATAATCTAATTCCTTTGGACTCATAATTATCACCTCCACATTTAGTATGTGAAGATTACAGGAAAGTATCATCACATTTTCCTTCCAAATTTATTCCAATATATTGAAACGTTTTTTGTGCGAACAGCCTCGGATGTAAAAAATCGTAAGATACGTAAAGATAAATTCTCTTGTGGCAGATGTTTCCGGAAGATATAATGGAAAATAATGAGAGAAAGCAGGGTGAAATATTATGATTACAATAAAGAATGATATCAAAGAGAAGAAAAAACAACGCAAAAAATATTTAACGCCATGTGCGGCAGTGCTGCTGATATGTTCCCTGGCGGCCTGCGCAGGAGGCGGGGCACAGAAGAATGCAGGAGGCGATGCCGGGGCGGCAAGGACTGCGGAGACAGAGGCAGGAACAGAGGAAACGGTTAGTAAGCAAGAAGCAGCATCTTTAACTGGTGAAGAGACGGCCAATTCGGCGGAATCCGCAAAAGAGGAGACGCAGACACCGGTGACAGAGAGCCGGGCGCAGGACTGGTCCGCCCTCCCTAATCCAATTGTGGATGTCGGTTCTTCGGAAGACTTTGAAGCGGCAGGACTGAGACTTTGGCTTCCGGCCAATAAAGAATGGTATAGTGATCCTGACTACAGTATGATAGGTGATAAGGCTGCGCAGATTCAATTTTACGATGAGATTACTAAATCAGATGCCATCGCGAGGGCAGCCAAATCGGAGGAAGGTGATATTTCGGGTATTTACTATGTGTTTGATGACAGCAGGAAACAGAGCTGGTTCACAAAACTGGAGGATGGAACGAAGGTGGACATCACGGTCCGGGTCACCTCAGAAAATTCAGATGTCCATGGAGTCCTTGCCACATGGTCGGCCGGTGATACCAGCTACAGTCTTTGGGAGGATGATGCCTGGGAACATCCGGATGCCGTGGCGAAAATGGCGATTGAAATTATAAAGATGAGCGATCCGGGAAGAGAGACAGAGCAGGATTAAAGACCGCCCTGTTTTAATTGACGGGGGTGATTTATGCGCGGAGCGGGCCCGCCGTTTCCAGCGGGCCGTGTCCGGTTTACAGTAAATTGTCCGCCAGCTTCATCCGTTCCACCACGGGAACGTGGAAGGGACAGCGGCTTTCACAGCCCCTGCATCCAGTACAGTCGGCGGCGTTGGCGCTGAGCTGACGGTAATGGGCGCGCACGGCGGCGGGTACCTCCCGGTGCATGGAGGCCAGGTCATAAAGCTTATTCACCATGGCGATGTCGATTCCGGCGGGACAGGGAGCGCAGTGGCCGCAGTAGGTGCACTGGCCTGAGGAATAAGCATGATGCGGCGCCCGGGCCAGGACGCTGGCATAGTCCTTTTCTTCTGCGGAGGCGTTCTCATAGGCAACGGCCATGAGGACATGCTCCGGCGTATCATATCCGGCCATCACACTGGCGACAGCGGGCCGTGTAAGCGCATAATGAAGGCACTGGACAGGCGTGAGTGCCACGCCGAAGGGGGAGGTGCGGGCATCGAATAAACGTCCGCCGGCATACCCCTTCATGACGGTAATCCCAACTTCAAGGTGTTCGCAGATGCGGTAAAGCTCCTCCCTTTCCGGCGCAATGCCGCCCAGTGCTTCATCGTATTCATCGGCAAAATACTGGTTGATGTCTTCGGTTGGGGGAAGCAGATCAAAAGCAGGATTGATGCTGAACAGAATCATCTCAATCTCACCGCTCAGAGCCGCCATCTTTGCCACAGCCGGATTGTGGGTGCTGAGGCCGATATGGCGGATTACCCCGTCTTTCTTAAGTCCTCTGACATAGTCTATGTATTCCCCTGACATAATCCGCTCAAACTCTGCGGCCTCATCCACGAAATGGATCATGCCCAGGTCGATATAGTCTGTGCCGAGTCTGGCAAGTAAATCTTCAAAAGCGGCTTTCACCAGAGGCAGACAGCGGGTGCGCACGTACTGTCCTTTCTGCCATGTGGAACCGATATGTCCCTGTATAATCCATCTCTCCCGGCGTCCTTTCAGAGCCGCTCCGATATTGGAGCGTACATTAGGTTCGGACATCCAGCAGTCCAGAATATTGATTCCCTGCGCCTCGCAGGTGTCGATCACTTCTTTTATTTCCCGGGAGTCATGGCGCTCCAGCCACTCTGCCCCAAGGCCGATCTCACTTACTTCCAATCCTGTTTTTCCAAGCTTTCTGTATCGCATACAAATCTCCTTTATCCGGTGCAAGTCTCAGACACGCTAAAGGGCGCAAAAGACCTTTTGACCCCAACATCATATTATAATTAAAGTATAAAAGGGAAACGCCGTTTTGCCAAGGGGAGTCGGCAAAACGGCATCTGGTTAATCAATCCCGGTGCATTGTCTGTACAATGACCGGATGTTTTGCGGCGGCTTTCATTGACTTGTGAGGCAGGGTGCCTCCATGCCGCCTGTATACCGGAATAATAAACAGAAAAAGGGCGATGGAAAGAATGAAAAACAGGATATAGGACGGAAGATAGCTTCCGGTCCTGTCTGCCAGCATTCCCGGTACGGCGCTGGAGACCAGTCCGCCCAGCGCATAGGAGAGCTGGTAATTTTTCAGTACTGTGGCGTAATTTCCCACCTGGCAGAAATCGGAGGCCATAATGGAAAGACCCACAGAGGCCAGCGCAAGCCCCATACCGAGAAAAAGAAAGGTGATTCCGAACAGAAGGCGGCCGGACTGAGGCGCGAAACAGCAGAGCAGCTGGCCGATACAAAGAAACAGGCAAAATAACGCCGCTGTACGAAAGCTGCCTGCCCGGTCGGCAATCCAGCCAAAGGAACATTTACCGGCTATGAGCAGTATGCCCATCAGCGACAGGAAAAAGGAAACAGTAGCGGCTGAATGGCCGGCGCTGGTATAAAGCAGGGATAAATAATTAAAACCGGTCAGTCCAAGCACTCCAATCAGAAAAGAGCCGCACAGGATACGGAGCTGTTCCCTCCGGCTGAGCCGGTTGTGGAGCAGTGTGCCGCCGTGAATGCAGTCCCTGGAGCTGCCGGAAGAAACTTCTGTTTCCGGGAAATCTTCCACACCTGCTGTTTCGATCCCTGTATGTTCAGGCGTGTTTTCTCTGATCAGTGCCACAATGGGAAGCGTTACGGCCGCAACAGCCAGAGCTTGCGCCAGGAACGCGGAGGAAAGTCCGAAATTCTCAATCAGAAACAGCAGCGTCACGGGACCCAGAACAGAGCCGATTCCGCTGCCGGAGGCAGCGATTCCAAGCGCCGCGGCAGGTTTCAGAGGGAACCACTGCCGGATGAGCAGAGAGGCGGGAATCATACCGCCCATCGCATAGCTTATGCCGGACAGAGCCGATGCGGCGCAGTAAAGGAGTGGTGTGGATGATATGCCGTAGATAAAAAATGAGAGCGAGGCAGACAGCATTGCCAGTGCGATTCCTTTTTTCAAGCCGAGCCGTCCGTAATAGCGGTCGGCGGCGAACATTGCCAAAAGGGAGGTTACACTTTTCATCGTGGCGAGCAGGGAAATCTGGGTATTGGAAAAACCGTGGACTTTTATAATAAAAGGCAGGCAGATGGAAAATGCATTGCTGACAAGCCCGACACAGACAAAAACCATGACGGTGCTGAGCGCGCATATGGTAAAGCGGTAGGGTTGAGCTTTCATGGAAATTCCTCCTGCTGCCGTTTGACGGCATAATTGTTATTGATGACGGTGATCTTTGCGCGGAGCGTGCAGGTTATCGTTTCATCCGCCTGCCATTACTGCCATTATCATATTAGAGAAATATATATTTGTAAAATGAATTATACAGGTATATAATATAGACAAAATCGATATTTATCATCGCGGAGGAAGTATGAATCAGGCTGAAGTGGATGCATTTCTTGCAATTGTTGAGTCAGGCTCCCTGACCAGGGCCGCACAGAAGCTGTATCTGACACAGTCCACACTGAGCAGCCGTCTCGACTGCCTGGAGAAAGAACTCGGCGCGCATCTTCTAATCAGGAAAAAAGGAATCCGCAGGGTGGAGCTGACCGAGGCGGGAAAGAAGATGGTTCCCGTGGCAAAGAAGTGGAAAAAACTGTGGCAGGAGACAAAGGAGATTATCTGGAAGGAAGACCGGCAGACCATGTTCCTGTCAACGATACAGAGTGTCCAGACTTATCTTATGGGGCCTGTATACAGGGAATTCCTGGACAGGGCGGATAACTGCGACATGTGTATTCTGGCCCTGGATTCGGGTGATACATACAAGTTAATAGAATCGGGAGAACTGGAAGCCGGACTGATTGCCAATCCCGGTTATTCAAGGACGGTGGCCTCGATTCCCCTGTTTCAGGAACCGATGTGTTTTGTATGCGGGGCAGGCAGCTCCTACGGCGGTCCGGTTCATCCCGCATCCCTGTCGGTCAGAAATGAAATCTATCTGGAGTGGCATCCTGAGTTTGTCCTGTGGCACACCTACTGGTTCGGAGACGGGAGACGGTGCAGGGTGGAGACGGACAATATGCAGCTACTAGAGCAGCTAATCGAACAGGATGAATACTGGAGCGTACTGCCGAAATCGGCCGCTCTCAGCATGGAGGGCAGGATGGATGTCAGAATCCTTCCGATTGAGGATGGCCCTGAAGACAGAGTGGTGTATCTCCTGCTGAAGCATAAAGAAGACTGTCCGCCGTCTGTTCGGATCCTGCTTCAGATGCTTAAGGAATATCTGGAGAAGTTGGGAATCCTTTGGATTGGGGAAGGGAAAATCTGATACGGAGTAATGAGGTGCATATGGAAATGAATACGGAACGAAAAAGAATATTGTTTGCCGACGATGATCCGGAGATTCGGGAGGTGGTCCGTATTCTTCTGGAGCATGAAGGCTTTGAGGTTATCGAGGCCTCCAATGGAAAAGAGGCGGTGGAAAAGTCCGGCGGCTCTGTGGATCTGATTATCCTGGATGTGATGATGCCGGGGAAGTCAGGGATTCTGGCCTGTCTGGAGATAAGGAAAAAACTGACGGTACCCATCCTGTTTCTTACGGCCCGCACCCAGGATTCCGATAAGGCGCTGGGATTTTGCGCAGGGGGAGATGATTACCTGGCAAAACCATTTTCCTATACGGAGCTGGTTGCGAGAGTCAAGGCAATGCTGCGCAGATATTACGTCTATCAGGGAGGCGGAAACCGGAAAGAAGATGACGCACAGATACAAATCCGGGATCTGCTTCTTAATAAGGACAGCCGTGAGGTGCGTCTGGAGGGAGGAGAAATTCTTCTTACGGATTTGGAATACCGGATTCTCCTTCTTCTCGCGGAGAACAGGGGGAAGATTTTTACGATACAGAATATCTATGAGAGCGTTTGGGAAGAACCATATTATTACATTTCCAATAACACGGTGATGGTACATATCAGGAATCTCAGAAAAAAACTGGAGAAAGATCCGAAAAATCCGAAATACATTGTCAATGTATGGGGAAAGGGGTACCGGATAGAGTGATGAAAAAACTTCGCAGCAGATTATGGATTAAGCTGATTCTGTCAGCCGTCTTTGCCGCCGCCTGCGCCGCCTTTGTCTATGTGTGGGCGCTGGAGCTGTCCTACCGCCTTTTGGATCAGATTTATATTAATCCGGCCGTTATCTTAAAGCGGGAAGAGCAGTATATAAAGGATTTTCAAAGCTATGTGACAGAACAGAAGCTTTCCATGAATGACAGAAAGAAGATAAAAGAGTTCACCAAAACGGATTGGACGATTGTCATGGCGCTGTACCAGGAGAATGATATAATCTTCAGCAGTGACAGCCGCTTTATTGTGCCTCTTCCGGCGGATGAATACGGGGAGACGATAAAAGACACATCTGAGGCGTCGGGAGTTTTTAATGTGACGTTCACGGACGGCGCAGTACAGGCAGCACTGGTTTATACGGGATATGAGAATTACCAGTCCGCCGGAGTGATTGTGACGCTTTTGAGCGGCCTTTGTTTTGCCGTAATTTTATATCTTCTGATTCGAAAAAAAGTAAAATATATTGAATTGCTGGGGAAAGAACTGGAGATTTTAAAAGGTGGAGATTTAAATTACCAGATTACGATAAGGGGAAATGATGAACTGGCGGCTCTGGCGGGAGAGATGGATTCCATGCGCCGGGCCATCCGCTCCAGACAGGAGGAGGAAGAGCTGGCCCACCTGGCGAACCGGGGCATAGTGACGGCCATGTCGCACGACCTGAGAACGCCGCTGACGGCTCTTATGGGTTATCTTGATATTCTTTCCATAGAGGAGGACCCCGGCAAAAAACAGAAGTATCTGTCGGTCTGCCGTGACAAGGCGTGCCAGATAAAGAGCCTGTCGGATAAGCTTTTTGAGTATTTTCTGGTATACAGCAGTGACCAGGATGAACTGCACGCGGACGAGGTGAACGGTGCGGAATTTGTGGGACAGATAGTTGAGGAGAGCCTGTTTGACCTGGAAAATGAGGGGATTGAGGTGGCGCGCCGGGCCGGAGAAATTACATGCAGGCTATTGGTGGATGTGGATCTGATGCGCCGGGTTTTTGGAAATCTTTTTTCCAATATCCTGAAATATGCGGATCGGAGCCATGCCGTTCAGGCGGAATACGGAGAGACAAAGGATGAATTGGTCATCCGCCTGCGAAACAGCGTGGCTGCGGATGCATCGGAGCGGGAGAGCAGCAATATCGGCCTGAAGACATGCGAAACGATACTGAAGCGTCACGGAGGCACTTTTTCATATCAAAAAGACGCCGGTATGTTTGAGGCCGAGGTCAGGATTCCGTGCATCAGGGAATAAGCATCGGATAGGGAAAAACATTGGGCAGGGATAATCTTTAAATCAGGAATAGATTCAGGAGAATGAGATGAAGATACAGGAATTAAAATTATTTAACGGATTGACGGAGGACGAGCTTCAGCGGAGCCTGGTCTGTTCACAGTCAAACATCGTGGAGTATGAAAAAGATGATTATATCTTTTCTCAGGGGGAGAGGCCCAGGTGGATCTACATGATTCTGTCAGGGGAGGTTCTGCTGGAACAGATTAATATGGCGGGACGCCAGACTTATGCGGAATATCTGGGTGAAAGGCAGCAGTTTGGCGTTGTGGACCTGTTTCTTAAGCGGAAACAGTATTCCTACTCGGCCAGAGCCAGGAGCCATGTGAAGCTGCTTAAGATATCAAGCCATTTTTTCTATGGAACGTGTGAAAATAACTGCATGCACCACAGCAAAATTCTTTTTAACATGATGGGGGTGTTTGCCGAGGAGGCGGAGAAAAAATCAAAAAAGATACAGCTTTTGACCTGCGGCAGCTTAAGACAGAGGATAGCCCTTTATCTTCTCCAGAACAGCGGTGAAAATAAAAAGGTTGAACTGATGATGAACCGGGAGGAGCTGGCGGCCAGCCTGAATGCGGCCAGGCCTTCTCTGTCCAGGGAATTATCTCAGATGCAGGATGAGGGGATTATTAAAATGGAGGGTCGCAAATCCATCAAAATCCTTGATTATTCCCGGCTTCAGGAAGACCTGGCCGATGTTTCAGATTAAATTATCAGTCTTCGGGAACAAAAACGTCTTTTCCAAGACCGCATATCGGACATAACCAGTCTTCTGGCAAGTCCTCGAATGCAGTTCCCGGAGCAATTCCATTGTCCGGATCGCCAACCTCCGGGTCATACTCATAGCCGCATGGTTCACAGATATATTTTTTCATTTCTAATTACCTCCGTAATCTGTTTAATAATACGTTTGAATTATTCAGCCTTCCAAAGGCCGTGAAGATTGCAGTACTCGTAGGCAGCGATAAATTCATCGCCGTCGCCAAGAAGAAAAACGGCTTTTGGTTCTTCGCCGGGTTTCAGGGAAGCAAACTGTCCGCCGGCTTTTGTTTCAATATAAATGCCTGTAATATAGTGCTCCTCCAGCATGGGATGAGATACGGAACCTACCGATACTTCCACTCTGTTTCCGTCAACCGAGACAACGGGTACATGCTTCTCAGCCGCGCCGTCCGAGGTGTTGGCCTTCAGGGACTCAAGTCCGATTTCCTTTTCGCCGTCTAAAGCCACCAGATTTAATAAGATATTTTTCTTGTCGTCACTTCTGTAAAATTTATTCATAGCAGACCTCCTGTTTGTTTTTTGATTTGTTATTTGTTCTGTAGATAAGATACCATAAAAAATGAATGAAGTCCGTAACAAATGTTACGAAAACAAAAAAACTGTAAGAAAATGGAAGTCTGGAATATTCAGGCTGGATTTCTGTACGCATTCTGCTATAATTAGTAGGACATGGCCCCAATAAGGGAATGGCTACAACTAAAGGAGAATGAACATGAGACAGAAAACACTATCAATCGAACAAATCGTATTATGCGGCATGTTTGCCGCACTTGTTGCCACCGGCGCATTTATAAAAATAAGTATCCCCGTACAGCCTTTTCCTATGCATTTTACCCTGCAGTTCTTTTTTGTTCTGCTGGCTGCTTTTGTACTGGGCGGGAAATTGGGAAGTGCCAGCGTCCTTGCGTATCTCGTAATTGGGCTAGTGGGGGTTCCCGTCTTTGCGGCAGGAGGCGGACCGGCCTATCTGGTGCGCCCGACCTTCGGCTTTCTGCTGGGGTTTGCAGGCGCCGCCTATACGACAGGAACACTTTCTGAGCGCTTACACCGCCATACGTTTCTGAATCTTCTGGCAGCGGCATTTGCCGGTATGATGGTCATGTATCTGTCCGGGATGCTTTACTTTTATTTTATCAGCAATTACGTAATCAGTATGCCCGTAACGTGGGGAATCGTGCTTGTAAATTGTTTCCTGCTTACGGTGGGAGGTGATTTCCTCCTCTGCGTTCTGGCTTCCGCTCTGGCAGTCAGGCTGCTTCCGATATTACAGAAGATACGGTAAAACTTAAATTTTTATGACAATTTCATTTGTTTTGAAAAAACGGTGGAAATTCGGCTTGTGGTCGTGCTATATTATAAACAGGCTGTTAAACGGCCAAAACAAAAACAGATAGAGGTTGAAAGAATGAGAAAAAGAAAGGTCTTAAGAACTCTGGGAGCGGTGTCGGTTCTGGCGCTCGCATTCAGCTTTACTACTCTGGCAGATGACGCGTCGCAGTTTGTGACGGGGACAGATGTGAATGGTATTGTGATAGGAGGACTTACAGAAGCAGAAGCAAAGGCGAAAATCGAGCAGTCCTACGCTTCGAGCTACAACCTGACAATTATTGAGAAAGACGGAAAGAAAGAGAATATTAACGGTACGGAGATTGGGTACAGGGTAACGGTCCCTGACAATCTGAAAGAAATTCTGAGCCAGCAGAATAACACGGGACGCCAGTCAGGACCTTCTTCCGATAATTCCCATACACTGGAGCTTCAGGCTTCCTATGACGAAGCGCTTCTCACGGCGAGAATCCGTGGACTGGAATGTATAAACGGAGCCAGCATCATCACGACGGCGGATGCCCGTATCTCGCCTTATCAGGAGGGACAGCCCTTCACGATTATACCGGAAGTGCAGGGCAATAATGTGGATGCGGCAAAGACGGAAGCGGTAATTAAGGCCGCAGCTGCCTCCGGACAGAGTCAGGTGAATCTGGTGGAGAACGGATGCTACTATACGGTGCAGGTTACAAAGGACAATGAACAGTTAAAGGCGCTCTGCGATAAGATGAACCAGAGTAAAGACATGGTAATCACATATAATTTCGGCGAGAATAAGGAAGAGCTCACCGGCGCCGTGTTCACCAGCTGGTTCACCGGTTCCGAGGACGGACAGATTCAGGTTGACAGAAATGCCGCCGCAGCCTACATTGCTGCATTGGCGGCCAAGTATGACACGGCCGGAACCGCCAGGGTTTTTCATACGGCGACAGGCAAGGATGTGACACTAACAGGCCCGTACGGCTGGAAACTCAATCAGGCAACAGAGGTTGAGGCATTAATCGCGATGATCCGGATGGGACAGAGCCAGACATGGGAACCTCAGTATACCGCCTCCGCCGCCAGCAGGACGGCTCCTGACTGGGGGAACACCTATGTGGAGATTGATCTGGGCGGCCAGCATGTCTATATGATTAAGGACGGAGCGATCGTTTGGGATGCCCCGTGCGTCACGGGCAATGTGTCGAAGAACTATACGACTCCGGAAGGAATATACAGCCTCACCTACAAGCAGACGGACAGAATCTTAAGAGGCGCCAAGCAGGCGGACGGCACTTATGAGTATGAGAGCCATGTGGATTACTGGATGCCGTTCAACGGTGGAATCGGTCTTCATGATGCGGACTGGAGAAGCAAATTCGGAGGCACGATATATCAGTACGGCGGAAGCCACGGATGTATCAACCTGCCGCCGGCGAAGGCGAAAATTCTGTATGATCTGGTCTATGCAGGCATTCCGGTCATCTGTTACAATTAAACGGAAACGGTAAAGAGCGGGGAGACCTTACGCTGCTAACGATAACCTGTCCGCTCTGCGTACAGGTCACCGCCATCGATAAAAAAGATGCGGGATTCACTTCGAAATGAATCCTGCATCTTTTTTTGAGGCTTATGTGAGCACGCAGTGCGGAGCAATCCGGTATCAAAGGGGGGCAAAAGACCTTTAGATCCCAACATCTTAACAGGATATTTCTCCTGTAAATAAAAACCGCTTTGCGGGGGAACGCACTGCGGCGGTAGGGAATAATGCCGCTACAGCGACCCGCCGCAGGCGGAGAATCCCGCTCTCGGGAGTCTTTATCGGTACAGCTAAAGAGTAAAGCATGTTTTACCGGTTTCGGAACATGTCATTTAACTGTTGTAAAAGCTCGACATCGGAAGGGGACAGCTTTAAGTTAGTCTCAAGTGTCCTTCCGTCCGTTGTTTTCACCGACAGCTCTATAATATTGCCTTCGGCCAGGCCGTTTTGATAAACGGCATTCAAAAACATCGGAAATTTCGGATGGTTTTTTACAAATGTATCACAGGAATTTTTAATCAGCAAAAGTTCCATTGGGTTCATGGCGCACCTCCTATAATAAATTATTATGTGGCAGCAAAAGAAAAAGACCGCAGAATGAGGAGGTGATTGAAGAAGCTGCCTTCCTATTATAATAAACGCCCGGATTCCTGTCAATTCGGTCAGAAGGGCCGGGGAAACGTGACTAAATCACAGAATGCCGGTAATAGACGGTAATATAATAGCAGCAGACGGTGAAATGCAGGAAACGAAACCGGACGAATGAAAGAGTTGATTCGTACAATATAGAGTTAAGTTGAAAGGCGGATATGATGATGGAAAATAAGAAAAGGCGGACATTGATAATCGGGGGAGTAGCGGGAGGGGCCACTGCGGCTGCCAGACTCAGAAGGAGGGATAATGAGAGGGAGATTATTGTATTCGAAAAGGGAGAATACATTTCCTATGCAAACTGTGGGCTGCCCTATTATGTTGGAGGCGTTATCAAAGACAGAAACGCGCTGCTTCTGATGAACCCGGAGACAATGAAAGCGCGTTTTGATATTGATGTTAGGATATCAAGTGAAGTGACTGCAATAGACAGAGAGAATAAGAAACTGGCCGTTTTTGATAAAAAGTCGGGGGAGACATATGAGGAACCTTACGATGACCTTGTGATCGCAACAGGCTCTTCTCCCGTGGTTCCTCCGATCCCGGGGATTGACGGCGAGGGAATTCATACACTTTGGACGGTGCCTGATACGGATCGGATAAAGAGGATAGTGGAGGAGAGAAAGCCCGAAACGGCAGCGGTCATAGGAGGCGGTTTTATCGGCCTGGAAATGGCTGAAAATCTGCAGAAGGCTGGCATCGGCGTAAGTGTAATTGAAATGCAGAACCAGGTGATGGCGCCGCTGGATTACGAACTGGCGGAACTGCTTCATGAAAATATGACAATGAACGGCGTGGAACTGATTCTGGGGGACGGAGTCGTTTCATTTGTAGCCCGGGATGACGGCTCCACCCTAATTAACCTGGCCGGAGGCCGGACAATCAGGGCAGAGATGGTACTGCTCTCCATTGGGGTAAAGCCGAACAGCGCTTTGGCACGTGCTGCGGGACTTAAGGTGAACGCTCGGGGAGGCATTGTGACGGATCGGTTTCTGAAGACTTCCGATGAAAACATTTATGCGGTAGGAGATGTCATTGAGGTCGAGAATTTTGTCCTGCAAACGCCTGCCATGATACCGCTTGCGGGGCCGGCCAACAGACAGGCCAGAATCTGCGCCGACAATCTGGCCGGCGACAGGAAAGAATACCATGGAACAATGGGAACCTCCGTTGCCAAGGTATTTGACAACACGGCAGCTGTTACGGGAGCTAATGAAAAAACCCTGAGGGCAATGGGAATGGTAAAGAATAAGGATTATTATTCTGTTCTGATCAGCCAGAAATCCCATGCGGGATATTATCCCGGTTCGACAGTCCTGCATATGAAAATGCTGTTCGGCAAAGACGGCAGGCTGTTTGGCGCCCAGGCTGTAGGCCCGGACGGGGCGGACAAACGGATAGACGTGATAGCATCGGTTATGCGCAGCCACGGAACTATTTATGATTTAGAGGAACTGGAGTCCGCCTATGCGCCGCCTTTTTCTTCAGCCAAAGATCCTGTGAATATGCTTGGTTTTACTGCTGAGAACATTCTCACCGGATTAGTGTCATTCATCAGCTGTGCAGAACTTGACGAGCTGTCGCCCGCTTCCCGGCCGGCGCAGGATATGACGATTCTGGATGTGAGGGAGGAGATTGAATTCCTGGAATACCACATCCCGGGTTCCGTCCACATTCCTCTCGGAAAGCTTCGGGGAAGACTGGACGAACTTGATAAAAATAAAATGACGGCCGTTATCTGTGCCGTCGGAATCAGGGCTTATAATGCAGCCCGCATTCTGATGCAGAACGGTTTTGGCCAGGTACGGGTTGTGGAGGGAGGAATCAATTTTTATAAGTCACAGCACTTTAGAGATTTTGATAAAGAGCTTCATGTTATTCCGGCAGAAATACCGGGATGCCCTCTTGACATGGGAAAAGGAAGGAGTTAGAAAAGAAACCATTATTTACCGGTATATCTTCCAAAAATTTTATGATATTATAGTTTTGTAACAGAAATGTAATAATTTTGAAACAACTAGGAGGATTTACCATGAAGAAATTACGTTTACTTTCAGCTGCAGCTCTGACCGTCATGATGGTTGCCGCAGCGCCGGCAATGACATCACAGGCTGCCATGTTTACGACTTGTGTTCCGGGAAACAGCTCCGGTATTATATTTAATTCAGGAATGCTTTCAGGAGGTTTCGGACAGAGAGGCGGAAACTGCCAGAGCGGAAGCAATTGTCAGAACGGAACAGACTGCTTCGGCGGAAACTGCCAGAACGGAACAGACTGCTTCGGCGGAAACTGTCAGAACGGAACAGACTGCTTCGGCGGAAACTGCCAGAGCGGCAATGACTGTTTCGGCGGAAGCTGCCAGAACGGCAATGACTGTTTCGGCGGAAGCTGCCAGAACGGTAATACAGGAGCCGGATGGCAGAACGGAATCCAGACACTTCCTTCATTTGGCGGAATGCCGGTAGCATCCATGCAGGGTTCCTGCAGATAAACAGGTAACGGGAGAAATCCTAATATATAGAATAAAAAACAGACCGTATAGTGCCAGTCCGAAAACTGCCGCTGTGCGGTCTGTTTATGCGTTGCCGCATCACTTATTTTCCTTCTGCAATAATGATCTCCTGTGCATAGGGAAGAGTCTTGATCCAGTCACAGAAAGTATGCCACTCAGCCAGCTTGTGATCCTTTCTCGCATAATAAATATTGATCAGCGTCTCATAGTTGAAGGAGCATGTTCTGAGCTGGTTATAGCTGGAAGGCAGAAGCTGAATCATATCATACCAGTCATCTTTGCTTTTGGTTTCCAGGTATCTGAGGCGGATTTCTTCCAGCTTGTCCACAACGGAATGCATAAATTCCTGCGTTGCAGGTGTCATGTGGTCACAGCTGAAATCTTCCGGCGTAAACGGTTTGCTTGCGATTTTATGCATGGTGCTGCAGGAGTTTGCCACGGTTGCAATTTTATATGTATCATATTCTTTCCACCAGTAGAGCGGGGCTGTAATGTCTACAGATACGAGGATCTGACGGACATATTTGCGGTGGTCGCTGCCGGCCATGCGAAGCTTTTTTGCCAGATTCAAATCATTTGGCCCCAGGATATAACGGCCCTGCTCATCGTAGAAGCTGTCCGTGCGATTCCAGCTGTTCAGCGGGTTTCTGGCGCCGCGAAGCGCATTTTCCATATTCATTACGCTGGTTCTTTCTAATGTAATCATGGTAATTCCTTTCATTGGTTTCCTGTTTTATTGATACTAGGATTATTATATCAGAATCGAGGTAAAAATCAAATGGAGATTTAGTTAAGCAGGTGAGGACGCCGCCGGAACGGCCAGCGGACGGGGTGGTGGTGGGGGTGTATGAGTCTTTCGTCCCGGGGGAAGATTGTCGTGGTCTGGGGCTGCGGGCGAAGATAAAGTCTGCGGAGCACGCTCCCGCTCTGTGAAATGCATCACGCTGCTAAGCTCGGCAGGACCTCGCTAATCAGCGATGGATTTCAACGGCATCCGCAGACTTTA
>Ga0129310_1000356_pt1 | contig 58655 bp, 48 predicted proteins | sample Go1ome_2_FD_94433 | JGI IMG/M metagenome (GOLD analysis project Ga0129310, IMG submission 94433) | Western lowland gorrila individual fecal microbial communities from Wisconsin, USA - Go1022A metagenome | ecosystem: Host-associated > Mammals > Digestive system > Large intestine > Fecal | place...
GGAGACTGCCGCTGTCCGCTGTTTAGTTTTGGAAAATCAGTCTGCATTCTGTCTTGTACGTCAGCCAGCATTGTGGCAGCATTCTGCAAGGGAAGCCTGCAATAATCCTCCGTGGAAATACGTTCTGTGCATTCGGGGTGCTTGGCGGCAATAGTCTTTATGGCCTGGCAGCTTTCCGTCAGCTTGGAGGACAAGAGTGTGGTGATGTCCTGTAAGGAACGGTAGGAGCCTGTTTCTTCAATCAGCAGATGCCTATAATATTCGGCACCATTTGGCTTGGAGGCAAGACCGCTAAGAGGAATGGAATCGTCCTCCAGCACAAACAGCCCGTCTGCCAGTGCTTCATAGGCAGGAAGGAGTACGGTTTTGAGCAGCCGGTTGTTCTGAGATAAAAATCCCAGTGCTTCGTCCTTTGTGATTTCCCCATTATCGTAAAGCACTTGAAGCCTTTCACAAAAGGTGGTTTGCAAAAAGTGGGTTCCGTTTTCCAATTCTTCTTTTGTGACAATCGTGTCACATTGTTTTTTCACCTTTTCCAGACAGGACGCAGGCATAAGAAGTCCGGCAGCAGCTTTTTCCTGTTCGTACAGGAGAAGGGAGTCAAAGTAGTCGTCTGTCTGATTTAACAATGCCAGATAATCAGTAACGTCCCTCTTGCTGCGAAAGGTGTACTCTGCCAGAAGAATGGGAAGCTGTGACTGCATACCCGAGGAGGGAGACAAGGGTTCTTCAAAATAGGGAAAGCAGTTTAGCTCCATGGAATTCTCCAAACGGCGGACGAGCAGCTGATAGGCAAGCCTGTCGGTATCAGAAAGCTTATCGGGGTTGATGGAGCGCAGAGAGGCTAAGGTATTTTCGGTGGCAGCCTGACCTGCCAGACGATTCTGTGAGCTGTAAACAGGAAGCGTGGGGTGATAGCTGTGAATACCAAAATCCTCCGGATGTGCAAGGGTATAATGCATATTCAGAGTGTTGGCGCACATTTCATCTGAAAACAGCGTGGAGCTGATATGTGTGAAACGCTTTTCATCACGCCTGTAGGTGAACAGGAAAATGGTAATTGCCATGAAGGCAATCAAAAAAATACAGGCAAAAAGCACTTGCTTGACGGTAAAACGTGTATGTTTTTTCAATGGACTAAGCAACCTTGCCGATAAATCTATGTTGCTCTATCATATGCACAAAAAGCATAGGGTATGATTTTGGAGAGAATGTTATTGACATGCCGGAGTAGTCTATTTATACTTAATTATAGTATGTTAAACGATTAATATTGACATAGTTAGATTGGAGGAGAAGATGGAAGAAATAATTAAAAATAATATTATGGCAGGAAAAACAATTTTGGGAATTGAGTTCGGTTCTACCCGTATTAAGGCAGTTTTGGTAGACGAGAGCCATGCTCCCATTGCCATGGGAACCCATGATTGGGAAAACCGTCTGCAAAATAATATTTGGACCTACAGCTTGGATGATATTTGGGGCGGACTGCAGGACTGCTATCAGAGCCTTGTAAAGAACGTAAAGGAAAAATACGGACTTGCGTTGACTAACCTTGGAGCGATTGGCTTCAGCGGCATGATGCACGGTTATATGCCCTTTGATGAGAAGGGAGAGCTTTTGGTACCTTTCCGTACATGGCGTAATACAATGACTGAGGATGCTTGTAAGAAGCTGGTGCCTGTTTTTAATTTTAATATTCCTCAGCGCTGGAGTATTGCCCATCTCTATCAGGCTATTTTAAGCGGGGAGGAGCATGTAAAGAATATCGCTTTCTTTACTACACTGGCAGGCTACATACACTGGAAGCTTACAGGCGAGAAGGTGCTTGGCGTGGGAGAAGCATCGGGAATGTTTCCCATTGATTCCAAGACCGGTGACTATGATGCCAAGATGCTGGCACAGTTTGACGAGCTGATAGCTGATAAGGGCTTCTCTTGGAAGCTGAAGGATATTTTGCCCGGAGTGCTTAACGCAGGAGAGAAGGCGGGTGTACTGACTGCAGAGGGTGCAAAGCTTTTGGACGTGACAGGGGTGTTACAGCCCGGCTGTCCTATGTGTCCTCCCGAGGGTGATGCAGGCACAGGTATGGTAGCAACCAACAGTGTGGCAGTGAGAACAGGTAATGTATCTGCCGGAACATCTGTATTCTCCATGGTTGTATTGGAGGAGGCTATGTCAAAGGTTCATGAGGAGATTGACATGGTAACAACTCCGGACGGTATGCCTGTAGCTATGGTGCATTGCAACAACTGTACCTCTGATTTGAATGCTTGGGTGAATCTGTTTGATGAATTTGCGGATACCTTTGGCATGAAGATAGACAAAAACGATTTGTACGGTACTCTTTACCGCAAGGCTTTGGAAGCTGATACGGACTGCGGAGGACTTTTGGCATACAACTATTTTTCGGGAGAGCCGGTTACCGGCTTGAACGAGGGCAGACCCATGTTTGTACGCACTCCCGATGCCAAGTTCAATTTAGCTAACTTTATGAGAAGCCACCTCTACAGTGCGCTTGCTACCTTAAAGGTAGGCAACGATATTCTCTTGAAGGAGGAGAAGGTAAAGGTTGATTCTCTTATGGGTCATGGCGGTCTGTTTAAGACTCCTGTGGTAGGACAGCAGATTCTGGCAGCTGCAATGGGAGCTCCCGTAACCGTTATGGACACAGCAAGTGAAGGCGGTGCATGGGGTATTGCCATTTTGGCTGCTTATATGCAGGAGAAGGAAAATGGAGAAAGCCTGTCCGATTATTTGAATAACAAAATCTTTGCAGGGCAGACAGGAACCACCATTGCTCCCAAGGCAGAGGATATAGCAGGCTTTGACAGCTTTGTTAAGAAATATTTGCAGACGCTTCCCGCTGAAAAGGCTGCGGTAGAGGGCTTGCGATAAAGCGTCTGCGGAATGGAGAATAATATGTTAGAAGAATTAAAGAAACTGGTATATGAGGCAAATATGGATTTGCCTAAATATGGACTTGTAACCTTTACATGGGGTAATGTCAGCGCCATTGACAGGCAGAGCGGTCTGTTTGTAATCAAGCCCAGCGGTGTAGACTATGATAAGCTGACGCCGGAGGATATGGTGGTTATGGATTTGAATGGGAATAAGGTAGAGGGTAAATATAAGCCCTCCTCTGATACCCCCACTCATTTGGAGCTGTACAAGGCATTTCCTGAAATCGGCGGCGTGGTACATACTCATTCCTCCTATGCCACAAGCTGGGCGCAGGCAGGACGGAGCATTCCCTGCTATGGAACCACTCATGCGGACTATATTTACGGTGAGGTTCCCTGCCTGAGAGTGCTGACGGCAGAGGAGATTGCAGATGCTTACGAGGAGAATACAGGGCATCTGATTGTCAATGAGTTTAAGCGTATGGGCAAGGACCCGATGGCGGTTCCTGCCGTACTCTGCAAGAATCACGGTCCCTTTGCATGGGGCAAGGACGCTGCGGAGGCTGTTCACAATGCAGTGGTACTTGAGGAGGTTGCCAAGATGGCATATCGTGCGGAGACCATCAATCCCAGAATACAGCCGGCTCCTCAGGAATTGCAGGATAAGCATTACTATCGTAAGCATGGAGCAAATGCTTACTACGGACAAAATTAAAAAAATGCCGAATTTGCAGGGTATCTTGCAAATTCGGCATTTTTTAACAAAAACAGGCAGATAATTTCTACAGGGAGTTTATCCCTTCTCACTGGACGAGACAGCGGATTTATGCTACTATAAATGAATAAGGCATAAAAGCGATGGCCGTATGTAAGCTTACGGCAGAATGGAGGAAACGATGAACAATTTAGAACTGCAAAAACACGCGAATGAAGTTCGCAAAGGCATTGTAACGGCAGTTCACAGTGCAAAGGCAGGACATCCGGGTGGTTCCCTTTCTGCGGCAGATGTGTTTACTTTTCTTTATTTTGAAGAAATGAACATAGACCCCAAGAATCCTGACATGGAAACCAGAGACCGTTTTGTATTATCTAAGGGTCATACTGCTCCCGGTCTGTATTCAGCTATGGCTAACAGAGGATATTTTCCTGTTGAGGATTTGAAGACATTACGAAAGCTGGGTTCTTATCTTCAGGGTCATCCCTGCATTCATATTCCCGGTGTAGATATGTCCTCAGGTTCCTTGGGTCAGGGTATTTCCGCAGCTGTAGGTATGGCACTGGGCGGCAAGCTGGATAATAAGGACTTCCGTGTATATACCATGCTGGGCGACGGCGAGATTCAGGAAGGTCAGGTTTGGGAGGCAGCTATGTTTGCAGGCTTCCGTAAGCTGGATAATCTGTGTGTGATTGTAGATAACAATAATTTGCAGATTGACGGACCCATTGATGAGGTCTGCTCTCCTTATCCTATTGATAAGAAGTTTGAGGCATTTAATTTCCATGTAATCAATGCAGATGCTCATGATTTTGATTCTCTGCGTGCTGCCTTCAAGGAGGCAAGAGAGACTAAGGGTATGCCTACCTGTATTATCGTACATAGCGTAAAGGGTAAGGGTGTTTCCTTCATGGAGAATAATGTTGCATGGCATGGTACGGCTCCTAATGATGAGCAGTATGCTGTGGCAATGGCTGATTTGGATAAAATCGGTGCAGAATTAGAGAAAGCAGGTGAAGCATAATGGCAGACAAAATCGTAAAAGACACGATTAAAAAAATAGCAACCAGAGAAAGCTACGGTAACGCCTTGAAGGAGCTGGCTGAGGAATTCCCTGATTTGGTGGTATTAGATGCTGACCTTGCAGCAGCTACCAAGACCGGTATTTTCAAAAAGGCTTATCCGGAGCGTCATATAGACTGCGGTATTGCAGAGTGTAACATGATGGGCGTAGCAGCAGGCTTATCCTTAGTGGGTAAGATTCCTTTCGTAAGCTCCTTTGCCATGTTTGCGGCAGGTCGTGCATACGAGCAGGTTCGTAACTCTATCGGTTACCCTCATTTGAATGTAAAAATTGGTGCTACCCATGCGGGTATTACCGTTGGTGAAGATGGTGCAACCCATCAGTGTAATGAAGACCTTGCACTTATGAGAACGATTCCCGGTATGGTAGTAATGTGTCCTTCCGATGATATAGAGGCAAAGGCAGCTGTTCGTGCAGCACTGGAGCATGAAGGACCTGTTTATATTCGTTTTGGACGTGCTGCAGTACCTGTTATCAACGACAAGCCTGATTATAAATTTGAAATCGGCAAGGGTACGGTAGTTCGTGAGGGTAAGGACGTAACTATCGTAGCAACCGGTATTTGTGTGGATTCTGCTTTGGGTGCTGCTGAGAAGCTTGCAGCAGATGGTATTGACGCAGAGGTTATTAACATCTGTACCATTAAGCCTCTAGATGAGGAAATTATTATTAACAGCGCAAAGAAGACCGGCAAGGTCGTTACCGTTGAGGAGCATTCCGTTATCGGTGGTCTGGGAAGCGCTGTATGCGATTGCTTATGTGAGAAGCTTCCTACCCCTGTTAAGAAGATTGGTATGCAGGATATTTTCGGTGAGTCCGGTTCCGCGGCTGCTTTGGTTGAGAAGTATGGCTTGGACGCAGCAGGCGTATATAAGAGTGTGAAGGAATTCCTGTAGGGGAAGCTGCTGATTTTTACAGCAGGTATTGTAATCATTCAAATTGTGAGAAAAGCTACAAATAAAGGAGCTTCGGCGTATGTGGTATGACGTACTGCCGAGGCTCCTTTTGGTGTTTGGTGTAAATTATGGTTCGCACAGTTTTGCAATGGTCATTGCTTGATTTCGTCAGCCCAAATAAATGCAAATTTGGCTATAATAACTGCAATGACCTCATTGATAATGGCTGCCGCTACGATAGTTCCTTGTACAATAACAGCAAGACTGGAATCAATTCCGTTTAAGGTGGTGGCGGCAATTCCTGTGAATACAAGGGAAACACCCGAATGAGGCAGTAGTGTAAAGCCGAGATATTTTGTAACTGTAGGCGGAGCTTTGGTTATTTTCCCTCCAATATACGCCCCGCCGATTTTACCGATTGCGCGGGAAAGAATATAGACCATAGTAAAAACCCCGGCTCCTGCGATTAAGCGGTAGTCAAGTGGTATTCCGAGATTGACAATCACCAAAACGAGAGACAAATTAAGTATGGTATTATAATTCTTAAATACCGCCTCTGCTTTGCCCTCGGGTATAAGGTTGACTAACGTAGCGCTAAAAGCCATACCTATTAGAATATAATTCAGCTTAAAGGAATGAAACAGCAAGACATCAACTGCAATTCCTGTTGCTGTGGAAAGGCATAGGAAGAACAGCAGTAAAACAAAGCTTAGCTTTTCATTCTTTATTTTTTTGATGATTAGTGATGCTATAAATCCCACACCGATTCCGATGATAAAGGGAAAACAAACGGAGAGAATAATAGCAAGTAGCGATTCTGACTTGGCACCCTTTACTGAGCTGATGATTGATATAACGGTAAAAAACACAACAACGCCTATGACATCATCAATTGCAGCTAATGGTATGAGTGTTTTTGTGACGGGTCCATTGGTATGATATTCATTTACAATAGAAAGCGCTGGGGCAGGTGCAGTTGCTAATGCAATTCCGCCAAATATAAGTGCAAGGTATAACGGAATATCCATATATAGGAACACAGCTCCAAAGACCAAAGAAACAAATAGGAAAGTGCCAAGGGACTGAACAAAGGTGATTCCTATGATTTGTTTTCCGGTTTTAGCAAGCTTTTTGAAACTGATTTCCCTTCCAATCATAACACCGGCAAAGCATTCAAACAGTTTGATGGCAATTTTGTACCAAGTAGCATTTATAATATCGAAGGTTACAATATTGACCAGATATGGACCGAAGACCACCCCTGTAATCAGCCAGCCGAGAATGGCAGGTAGTTTGATTTTTGCTACAATTTTGCCAACGGAAAATGCAATACATACGATTGCAAAAACACATAAAATATTAGTTATCATATTAATCTCCCTTCCAAGGCATTTGAAATATTAGCACATTAATGCCGTTTTCAAACTATTTTTTTCAACATTCCAATGATTATTGAAGAATTGGCATTGCAGGTAATTGCTTTGTCAAATGCTCCATCGATAATCAATTTGTAAATTTCAGCTTTGTCATCAGTCATTCTATTGCAGACATAAGGCTTTATAATATTCCAAATATCCAAGTGGTGTTGTAGAGCAAAGGCTCCGATTGCATTATTTAGACAATACTTATTGAAAAGCTCCTTGCGAACCATTTTGGCAGAAGCAAAATAGTGCAGTAATAATTTTTCTGCTATTTGTTCATCATTTATCTGAGTAGTTTTTTCGATTTCAGCCGTTAAATCAATATAAAATTTTTCGTATATTGCATAGGCGAGGGCTTCCTTGGTAGGAAAATACTTATAGACAGTTTTCTTTGAAATTTTCAGACGTTCAGCTAATGTATCCACAGAAAAGCGCAGACCTTCAAGCTGTAAGCTCCTTATGGATTCTTCTATAATTTTGTTCTTCATAATGGAAACATTCCTTTAAAAATTTGTTTCCATTGTAGCACCCATTGTTTTTATAGTCAAGCTCATAGCTGCAATCTTATAAAAATAGCTGTAACTTAAGAGAATTTTAATGATTTTGTATCATAGTTTGAAACAATTCGGGATTAAGCTATACTGGAAAATGAAAATATCGGAAAGCTGAAGAGGTTATGAGGGAACAGAATACAAAGGAGAAGGCACCACAGAGAAGAAATGCGGCACAGATGGTGACTATAAGAAGACAACAGGACTATGCCCAAATGGGAGGCAGGCGTAATCCATATTTAGAGAGCTATGAAAAAGCGCGCAAGACCGAAAGCATAAAGCAGCAGTCCCATAGTAGGGGAAGCGATGAAACAGCATTGTCTGTGAGTCGCAGAAGGCGGGCGATGCAGATAAGAAACAAACGCCGCAGACGTATTATAAGGCTTCGGCTGCTGTTTGGTTTGTTGTGCTTTGGCAGTGCTGTGTGGTTACTTACAGTTGTTGTAGGATTTTTTGCTAAGCCACAGATTGATGGCACGATAGCTCCGGGGAAGGTGGCGGGTGTGTTTGAGGAGACATGGGGAGACGAGGTTCAGGGAATCAACAGAGAAGTATATGCGAAACACCCTAGGTGGGAGGAGCAGCTTTTGACCCTCAATGAATATTCCAGACCGGGTGAGGCACTGGAAGAGGTGAAAAATATTTTTGTGCATTACACGGCAAATCCCGGCACCAGTGCAGCACAAAATAGAAGTTATTTTGAACAGCTCAAGGATACGCATGAGAGAAGTGCCAGCGCACATTTTATCATAGGCTATGAGGGGGAAATTATTCAATGTATTCCCCTTGATGAGATTGGCTATGCGGTGCAGACAAGAAACTATGACTCTATTTCAATAGAGTGCTGCTATTTGGCAGATGACGGCTCGTTTACTCAGGAGACTTATGATTCACTGCTTGCGTTGTTGAAGTGGTTGATGGAGGCATACTCTCTTGATGCGGAGGACATTCTGCGGCATTATGATTGTGGGGGCAAGAAATGCCCACTGTATTATACGGAGCATGAGGACGCTTGGGAGAGATTAAAGAAGGAGGTAAGAGAGTTGTAGTAGTGCATTACCATTATTCAAAATTTTGTTTATTGATTTTTCTTCCTGTAGATGTTAAGGTTAATTAAGGTATTAAGACTCTTGTAAACATAAAAGTGCATAGCTATGGGGAGGCGTGTTATGAAAGGGAAATTATCCATATTCGTTGTTGTATCTCTGGCATTTGCCTTGGCGGTGGCGGGCTGTGGCATGAAAGAAGAAACCGGCAGGCAAAGCGCTGTCACTGAGCGTGTAACCGCAGATTGGGAGCAGGGCTTTCAGAAGTCAGCACTTAGTGAGGGTGAGAAAATGTATGCGCTGGATTATAAGGAATTGAGTCATGAACATCCGGAGGATAATGGCTCTCCAAGGTTGCATATTATAAAGGCTGTGGATAATAATTATCTAGACTTTTGCAGGTATTATTTTGATGATAGGACAGTGTATTATTTGGAGAAGATTTCCATGGATGGAGAAACGGCCTCCCACATTCATGTTCATCCCAAGGACTGGGGAATTGAGGATAACGAAATATGGGGCTTTGATGCTGTTGGGGAGCAGTATTATTTTGCAGTAGGTGTATATGCAGATGAAGTACCGGAATGGGTTGTTATGCCGGAACAGTGTTATGTTGTGGCAACGGACAGTGAGGGGAAATTTAGGTCTCAGGTAGACATTCTGCCGGCTCTGTTGGAACTGGGCTTTGATGGACAGCTGAGAGCCCTATATGTGGATGGAAAAGGATACATGTATATTACTACCATGGACGAAAGAAAAGAATGCCTTTATGTGGTAGATGCTGAGGGCAGGGCTGTGTCTGCTTACAAGTGTTCTGTTCCATCCAATGATATTATATATAATCCCGTGCACGATGACAGCGGCAGAATTTTTTTCCCGATAAGGGATTCGACTGAAAAGGCAACAAGACTACTGTGGAAGAATGGCAATAATGAAATTGCAGAGCTGAGCAGATTGGAAAATGCCACGATAGAGACATGGTATACTATGAGAGGCAACGAACTTTATTATTCAGAGGGAGGAACTGTTGTTAAGTGGGATGTGGTGACGGGACAAAGGGAGAAGATATTCAGCCTGAAGGAGAATGGCATTAGTGAATCATTCAGTACCACTCTTTTTTGGGATGACAGTGAGAATGCTTATTTGAGGTATACATCAAAGTCTGAGGATTGGGTAATCCGGCTTTCATATGATGAACCCCTGCTGGGAGATCCGGTTAGCGTTGGAATCATGACATGGGGAGCAGGCGGAGATTTTGTACAAAGCTCATTGGCAACCTTCTGCCGCAAGAATCCTCAGCAGCCTGTGGTGGTGGAGAAGACCTTGAGCACAGATAATTCCAAGGATAGAATGCTGATAGATGTAATGAATGGAAAGGGACCTGATGTGTTATATCTTTCCTATGAGGATTTGTTGAAGCTTAAAAATCACAGTGCCATTGCTGAAATGGGAGATTTGATTCCTGATTCCATAAGAGATACGCTAATTCCTGGAGTGACTGAATTCGGGGAGATTGACGGCAAAATGTATGGTATTCCTACCAGTGTGGAGATTCAAACCATGTTTACCAATAGGGAGCTTTGGGATGGTGAGGGCTGGACGCTTGATGATGTACTTGATATGGCAGAGGATAATTCGGATTTATATGGTATTTTTACATGGGGTTCCAGTAATGCGGATGCCTATGAGACCTTACGCTTGCTCACAGAGTTTGATATTACACAGAAGAAATCTAAATTTATTGACTGGGAGAACGGAATCAGCTGTTTTGAGGAGAAGGATTTTATGCGGGTACTTGAAACAGTACAGTACTATGAGAAGCATCGGGGGGATAAGGGAGCCTACGAGCGGTATGGCATAGAATCCAAAGCTGTTTTGGCTTTAGACTGGGGGATGCTGTCTCCGGAAGCCTTTTTCTACCTGATGGATATATTTGGAGAAAACTGTTATGCTGTAGGAGTTCCGGCTGAGGATTGCCGAGGGAATTATCTAATGGCAGAGGGGCTTTTGGCGGTTAATGCCAGTGTGCCAGAGGACAAGCTGGAGATAATTCGGGAGATGATTTGTTATCTTTTAAGCAAAAAATGCCAGTTAAAGCTTCATCAAAATATCAGTGTTATAGAAGGCATGGTGGATATCAACGTGTGGTATAGTGAACCAGATGATCAATACTATTGGTGGGATGGAACGGATGACTGGAGGTATCTGAAGCAAAAAGAGGATGGAACTACATATACAGAGGAATATAAGGAACTGTTGCACAAGGCAATCCCTTACAGAGAATACTGTCCGATTTACGATATTGTACAGGAGGAAGCAGGAGCCTTTTTCGCAGGACAGAAGGATGCACTTGCTGTAACACGGCTGATAGACAGCAGAGTGCAGTTGTATCTTGATGAGAACAAGTAAACATAAAAAGATTAAAAAGAGTCTCTATGGTGAAATGACAAATCTGTCGGATTCCCATAGAGACTTTTCTTTACCACTTATATACTACACTGCCATGGGCAGGAAGAGCTGCTGTTACCATTCCGGCAGCATCAATGCAAGCGTATTCATGAGTCCAAAGCTCGGTTAGCCTTTCGGGAACCATGCCCATCTGCAATTCCTTCCATGACACGCTAACAGGGGCAGGCTCATCACTTAAGTTGAACAACGCCAGATAGGAGGCATCAGTTTCTGCGTTGTGTGCAGTCCAGACAGCCTTGCTGTCATTCAGACAAATCTGATGAGGGATACATTTAGGCGTCAGCATGGCAAGAATCTCTTTGTTGGTCAAAAGAGAAAGTGTCCAATCGTCCAGCTTGGTCATTTCGCAGCCCAGCATCAGGGGAGAGCCAAACAGACACCACATGGTCATCATAGTCCGCTGCTCTTCCTTGGTGAAACGGGTCATGCGTTCTTCACCAAAGCCTTTCCCAAGATAGCCTAAGGGCAGCATATCGCAATCGGGAAAGCAGCCCTCCGACACATGTCTCTGCCAGATTTCGCAGCGGTGGAACATATCCTTTAGCAGCTTCCAGTTATCCCAAAAATCATCTGTGATACGCCACATATTAGCATAGGTTTCATAATGCCATGCCCAGTCGATTTTAGCAGGTCCGGGTGAGAGAGAAAGCACCATAGGGCGACCGCTTTTTTGGATTGCCTTTGCTAACATTTCGGTTTCGTAGCGAGCTGAGGGCTGGTCAAGGCGGCAGATATCATCACATTTGATAAAGTCAACGCCCCACCGGGCATACAGCTCGAAAATAGAATCATAATATGCCTGTCCGTCGGCAGTATCGGTCACCCCATACATATCCGGATTCCACCAGCAGATAGAGTTGGGAATTGCAATTTCGTCCGCTGTTACAGTGCTGCCTTTGATGGCAGTATGGTTATGAGCAGCAATGCGGGGAACACCTCGCATAATATGTATGCCGAATTTCAGCCCCAGACTATGGATATAGTCAGCTAAGGGCTTAAAGCCTGCACCGTTTGCGGAAGAAGGGAAACGCTCCGGGTCGGGTAGCAGGCGGGAATATTCGTCCATTTCCAGCTGGGAAAAGGGAATATATTGATGCTTGTCCCGCATGGAGCCCGCACCATGGGCATACCACTGGATATCCACCACGATGTATTCCCAACCGAAGTCCTTCAGGTGCTTTGCCATGTATTCGGCATTTGCACGAACCTGTGCTTCGTTTACGGTAGTGTCATAGTAATCGTAGCTGTTCCACCCCATGGGAGGTGTTTTTGCACATAGATTTTTGTCCATAAAATCACTCCTTTTTTGATATATTTGAAAACTATTGCCTTTTTGCATATATCAAATTATAATCTACCTATAGAGCAAATAAAAGAGGATTTACTTGATATGAGAGGGTAAAAATTTGATGCAGTATAAATGTGGAAGCTTTGGAGTCCTCAATAAGGATGATATGGACGATGAACCGTTACAATTATTGGACGGGGGTATTGAGTATCGCTTTCGGGAAAGCTATGAATTTGACAATGCCCAGAGACCGGGCTATGAGGGCTATTTGTTTCAGTGTACATTAAGCGGAGAAGGATATTTTGAGAAGAATGGTGAATGTACCGAATTGACACAGGGAAGGGGTTTTTTAGCCAAAATGCCGGAGAACAGCAGATATTGGCTGGCTGGTGAAAATCAGGGCTGGGAGCTTGCATATCTGCATTTTTGTGGTGCTGGGGCGGCTCCTTTTCACAAAAAAATAGAGGAGCTGTGCGGAGGCGTCTTTTGTCTGCGGGAAAATAGTCGTGTTGTTGAGATGATTGTTAATTTACAAAGGCGAATGCTTAGCGGTGATTATCTCCGCAAATATGAAGGTGGCAGATTGACCTATGAATTTCTATGTGTACTTTTGGAGGAAATTGAGCTTCCCTCTGCTGCAGACAGGGTAAAATCCGATATTGTAAGCGAAGCTGCACGCATTATGGAGTCAGAGTATGCTTCGTTGTCGGGGGTTTGCGAACTGGCAGAGAGGGTCGGGGTGTCATGGGAGCATTTGACCCGCAGCTTTCATCGGGAAACAGGCTGTACACCTGTAAAGTATCTGACGGATATCCGCTTACAGGCGGCGATGAATAATCTGCTGAATACAGAAGATACTATAGAGGTGGTGGCACAGAGAAACGGTTTTGCCAATGGTAATTATTTTAATAAGGTTTTTCGGAAGTATACCGGGCTTACTCCCACCCAATACAGGAAGCAGAGGGCTCTCGCCGGATAATTGCTTTTTAAGTTGCGAAAAAAGTTTTTTTTTGCTAAAATATAAGAAGGTTATAGTATTGGGTTCGAGGGAGACATGATTATGAATATTTTAGCTCCGTCCATTCTTTCTGCCGATTTTTGGCGGTTGGGTGAGCAGATACAACAAGTACAGGAAGCAGGTGCAAAATACCTTCATATCGATGTGATGGATGGGCATTTTGTGCCTTCGATTTCTTATGGTATGCCTGTAATACGCTCTTTGCGCAAATCCACAGATATGTTTTTTGATGTACATTTGATGATTGATAATCCGGGTATGGTGATTGAGAGAATTGCCGATTGCGGAGCAGATTTGATTAATTTTCACGTGGAAGCGGAAGCAGATGTGGAAGGTACCATTGAGAAAATTCGCGAACAAGGGAAAAAGGTTGGCATTACAATTAAGCCGAAGACCCCGATAGAAGCGATTCGTGCCTATCTGCCATTGGTGGACATGGTGCTGATTATGACTGTGGAGCCGGGCTTTGGCGGACAGAAGTTAATTGTGGATTGCCTTGACAAGGTTCGCGCATTGCGGAATATTGTGAATAAGGACAATCTGCAGCTGGACATAGAAGTGGATGGAGGTATTAACCAAGAGAATATCAGGATGGTGGTTGATGCCGGTGCCAATGTGATAGTGGCAGGCTCAGCGGTGTTTCATAATGATATTTCTGCTAATGTAAGGGGCTTTTTGGCAAAAATGTAGAACCGAATAATAGGGGAATATCCCTGAAAAGCGGAGGTTTGGTTTATGAACAATCGAAGAGTCAATCTTTTTTTCAAATTTGTGAAAAACAGTTTGATTAAATTGTTGTGGTTTATAAAATGGGTGGTAGTGTCAGGCGTAATAGGAGTGGTAGTCGGTCTGACAGGTACCGCCTTTTCTTATGGCATGAAAATAGTGACGGATTTTAGAATGGATTATCCGCAAGTGATTCTGGGTCTGCCTTTTGCAGGTCTTGTGATTGTGTTATTGTATCATCTGGCGCACAGGGATAGGGATAAGGGTACCAACAGCGTACTTTCGGCAATTCGCTCTGAGGAGGAATTATCCATCGTTATGGCGCCATTGATTTTTGTGAGTACAATTCTGACCCATCTGTTTGGAGGCTCAGCCGGAAGAGAGGGTGCGGCACTACAGCTGGGTGGAAGCATCGGCAACGGCTTCGGACAGCTGTTTCACATGAAAAAGTCGGACAGGCATGTAATGATTATGTGCGGTATGAGTGCCTGTTTTTCAGCCTTGTTTGGAACACCCCTGGCGGCGGCGATTTTTTCCATGGAGGTTGTTAATGTAGGTATTATGTATTATTCTGCACTGGTGCCCTGTGTTTTTTCTGCTCTGATAGCTGCCGGAGTTGCAAAAATGCTTGGAGTGGGAAGTGAGTCAATGGCTATTTTGGAGATTCCTGAATTTACACCTGTGACAGGAGGAAAGACGGTACTCTTGGTAATACTGTGCGCAATGATTAGTGTGCTGTTCTGCGTGGCACTGCATCTTGCAGCCAAAAAAGGCAAGAAATGGATTCCCAATCCGTACCTTCGCATAGCGGCAGCCGGTGTGGTAATTGTTGTGCTGACGGCGCTTGTGCGTTCTACGGATTATCTGGGCGCGGGTATGCAGGTGATTGAGCATAGTGTGGAATTCGGAGAGGTGAGACCGGAGGCGTTTTTACTGAAGATTCTCTTCACGGCAATTACCTTGGGTGCAGGCTTCAAGGGCGGAGAGATTGTACCCTCCTTTTTTGTGGGAGCAACCTTCGGCTGTGCAATAGGAGGACTTCTTGGCTTTTCTCCGTCGCTTTGTGCGGCAGTAGGAATGATTGCAGTGTTCTGCGGTGTTACCAACAGTCCTATTACTTCATTATTAATTGCTTTGGAAATGTTTGGAATGGAAGCAGCCCCCTATTTCCTAATAGGTGTGGCAGTCAGCTATATGCTTTCCGGTTATCACAGCCTGTATAATACCCAAAGAATTGTGTATTCAAAGTTTGAGACTGAGGAAACAGATTTGCAATAAAATAAGTACATTTTCACATAAAAATCATCAAAAAGCGAAATTTTTCGTAAAAGTAGTCACATTGTTTTTCTGAAATAGTTGCTATATAATATAACGCGGTAATGAAGAACATCTAAATTTTACAGGAGGAAAAAGTAGTATGTCAGTTGATAAATTTTTAACAGACGAATATTTATCTGACTTGAATGCATACTGGCGAGCAGCTAACTACTTGGCAGCAACACAGTTGTATTTATTGGACAATCCTTTGTTGAGGGAGCCTTTGACAAAGGATCAGATTAAGAAGAAAATCGTAGGACACTGGGGAACTGTACCCGGACAGAATTTTGTTTATGCACACATGAACCGTGCAATTAATAAGTATGATTTGGATATGATTTTGATTTCCGGTCCCGGACACGGTGGAAACTTCTTTGTAGCAAACTCTTACCTTGAGGGTACCTACAGCGAGGTATATCCTAACATCAGTCAGGATATTGAGGGACTTAAGAGATTGAATAAGCAGTTCTCCTTCCCCGGCGGTATTTCCAGCCATGTAGCTCCCGAGACTCCCGGTTCCATCAACGAGGGTGGTGAGCTTGGTTACTCCATCGCTCATGCTTTCGGTGCAGCTTTCGATAACCCTGATTTGATTGCAACGGTTATCGTTGGTGATGGTGAGGCTGAGACAGGACCTCTGGCAACTGCTTGGCATTCCAATAAATTCTTAAATGCAAAGAATGACGGTGCTGTTCTTCCTATTTTACATATGAACGGCTACAAGATTAGCAACCCTACCGTATTTTCTCACATTTCTCATGACGAGGTAGAGAGCTTCTTCCATGGCTGTGGCTGGAAGCCTTACTTTGTAGAGGGTGATGATCCTATGACAATGCACAGATTGATGGCTGAGGCTGTTGATAAGTGTATCGAGGAGATTAAGGCAATTCAGAAGGATGCAAGAGAGAATGGTAACACTGAGAGACCTTTCTGGCCTATGATTGTTCTCCGCACTCCTAAGGGATGGACCGGTCCTAAGTTCGTAGACGGACTTCAGGTAGAGGGCTCCTTCCGTGCTCATCAGGTTCCCATTACTATGGAGAAGCCTGAGCATCTTGACCTTTTGAAGGAATGGCTGTTAAGCTATCATCCTGAAGAGCTGTTTGATGATAACGGACGTCTTGTTGAGAGACTGCGTTATATTGCACCTAAGGGTGATAGAAGAATCAGTGCAAATCCTCATGCAAACGGTGGTAAGCTTCTTCGCGACCTTCGTTTACCTGACTTCAAGGACTACGCAGTTGAGGTTACAAAGCCCGGTGCTGTTGAGAAGCAGGATATGATTGAGCTTGGCGGATATATTCGTGATATCTTTAAGTTGAATAAGGAATCTAAGAACTTCCGTATCTTTGGACCGGATGAGACTATGTCCAACCGTATGTACAAGGTATTTGAGGTTGAGCAGCGTGACTGGAATGCAGACAGACATCCTGCAGATGAGGACGTTGCTACCGATGGTAGAATCATGGATTCTTACCTTAGCGAGCATATGTGCGAGGGCTGGTTGGAAGGCTACCTTCTTACCGGACGTCACGGCTTCTTTGCTTCCTATGAGGCATTTATCCGTGTAGTTGATTCCATGTGTGCACAGCACGCTAAGTGGTTGAAGGTTTGCAGCGAGCTCCCTTGGAGACAGAAGATTGCTTCCCTGAACCTGATTTTGACCTCTAATGTATGGCAGCAGGACCACAACGGATTCACACATCAGGATCCCGGCTTCCTTGACCATATTTCCAATAAGAAGGCAGACGTTGTTCGTATGTATCTGCCCCCTGATGCGAACTGCTTACTTTCCTGCTTCGATCACTGTATCCGCAGCAAGAATTATGTAAATGTAATCGTGGCATCAAAGCATCCCAGCCATCAGTGGCTTACCATGGAGCAGGCTGTTAAGCACTGTACACAGGGTATCGGTATCTGGGATTGGGCAAGCAACGATCAGGGTGAAGAGCCTGATGTTGTACTTGCATGCTGTGGTGATACACCTACTAAGGAAGCATTGGCAGCAGTTACTATTTTGCGTGACAACCTTCCTGAGATTAAGATTCGTTTCATCAACGTAGTAGACTTGATGAAGCTTGAGCCTCACAGCAAGCATCCTCATGGTTTGACTGATGTGGATTATGATGCATTGTTCACCAAGGATAAGCCTATCATCTTTGCTTTCCATGGCTATCCTACATTGGTACATGAGCTTACCTACAATCGTCATAACCGTAACCTGTATGTACATGGCTATCAGGAAGAGGGTACGATTACCACACCCTTCGATATGCGTGTGCAGAATGAGATTGACCGTTTCCACCTTGTAATGGACGTTATCAATCATCTTCCTCAGCTTGGCAACCGCGGTGCATATCTGTTACAGAAGATGCGTGACACTTTGGTAGCACATGATCAGTACATTTCTGAGTATGGTCAGGATTTACCTGAGGTACGTGACTGGGTATGGCATACACCTGAAGAAGCATAAGAAGTAAATTCAATATTGATATTAAAGCTAAAACAAACGGGCTGTTCCTGAACGAACAGCCCGTTTTGTTTTGATGAATAATTGTGTATAATGCACATATAATACAAACAAAATGGCACCATAATATCAAAAAAAATCGCAAATAGCAATAAATGCGGACATAACAGCAACCGTTGATAAGCACATTGTATAGAAAAACGACTATAATACAGTTATGAAAGCGCTTACATAAACTAATGCGATTGGAATATGAGGAGGAAAGAAGAGTGAAAAAGCAAAAAAAAGTCGTGCCACAGCGAAAAACGCCCTTCAGTGTTTACATGAAGCGATATTGGCAGCTGTATGCCTTACTGTTATTGCCACTGACATATTTGCTGATTTTTAAGTACATTCCCATGGCATACATACAGATTGCTTTTAAAAAGTACAGTATTGTAGAAAGCATATGGGAGATGCCATTAGCTGCCAACCATGGCTTTGAGTATTTTATTAAAGCATTTAATAATAAGGATTTCCTTTATGCCTTGAGAAATACACTGACCTTGAATCTGTTGGATTTGGTTGTAGGCTTTCCTGCACCTATTATTTTTGCATTGATTCTTAATGAGATATGCTTCAAACGCTTTAAAAGAGTGGTACAGACAATTGCCTATATGCCCCACTTTTTATCATGGGTTATTGTGTATAGCTTGGCGCTGCAATTATTTGCACCTGATGCAGGCTTGGTAAATATGCTTATCAAGGATTTGGGCGGTGAGGCAATTCCATTTTTAAATGAGCCTGCTCACTGGGTAGGAACCTACATAGGCTTGGGTGTATGGCAGAGCTTTGGCTGGAATTCCATTGTATATCTGGCGGCCATTGCAGGGATTAATCCGGAGCTGTATGAAGCAGCCTCTGTAGATGGAGCCGGACGTTTTAAGAAGATGTGGCATATTACCCTGCCGGGACTAAAACCGACTATAATAGTGCTGCTAATTATGAATTTGGGTAACATTTTAGGCAGTGGTTTTGACCGTCCTTTTGCGTTCCAAAATAATTTGGTTATGAGGGTGGCAGAGGTTATTTCTACTTATGTATATAAGGTTGGTATTAAAGGGTTGCAATTCTCCCTTACCACTGCGGTCGGCTTATTCCAATCTGTTGTTGGTGTAATCTTCCTGCTGCTTGCAAACTGGCTGGCACGAAAGCTTGGCGAGCGCGGTATTTGGTAGGGGGTGGAGAATATGAAAGTAAAATCAACATCTGCCAAGATTGGCGATTGGATATTTGTATTGATATGTGTTTTACTAAGCGTTATATGTCTGGTTCCTATGATTAACCTGCTGGCGAAATCCTTGAGCCATACAGATTATTTGATTAGAAATGAGATTTACCTTTTGCCGAAGGGCTTTAATTTGGACGCGTACACCACGGTTTTGCACGACATGAAGTATGTGAGAGCATTTTTTTGGACAGCGTTTCTTACATTTGTATGTACAATATTTTCGTTGGTGATGACTACCCTGTGCGCATATCCTCTGATTTTTGAAAAGCTAAAAGGGCGTTCGGCGATTAATGTATTTATTACAATTACAATGTTTTTTAACGCAGGAACGATTCCTAATTATCTGTTGATGAAATCCTTGGATTTGTTGAACAATCCGTTGGTATTGATTGTGCCCAGCTGTCTGAGCGTGTATAACATGATTATTATGAGAAGCTTTTTCTATGGAATTCCGGACAGCCTGCGGGAGTCGGCAGAAATTGATGGAGCCACATTTTTTCAGATACTGACGAAGATTTATGTGCCTTTGTCAAAACCGGTGTTTGCAACCTTGGCACTGTTTTATGCAGTAGGGCGCTGGAATGGCTACTCTGATGCATTGATGTATATGAAGAATGCAAAATATTATCCGTTGCAGCTGCTGCTATATAATATCTTGAATAATATTAATCAGGTTGAGGTGGCTACGCAGGAGGGCTTCTCGGCACCGGGGCTTTCCGAATCCCTGAAGGCGGCTATTGTTATGTTCTCAACCATACCAATTCTGCTGATTTATCCTTGGCTGCAGAAATACTTTATTCACGGCGTAACCTTGGGCGCTGTAAAAGAGTGATGGAATAAACAGAGACTATCTGTTATTCATAAAAAATTTTCATAATTATGGGAGGAAATGGAATGAAGAAAAAAATTTTGTCTATCTTACTTGCATGTTCCATGGTATTTTCTATGGCGGCATGTGGCGGAAATACCGATACGCAGGGTTCCGCAACTGGAAATGGTACATCGACAGGCGGCGCAGCTTCCGGCTCTACAGATGAGAAGACAACCAGTGAATTGGTTGATGGCAAGTTTGCTGAGACCAGAAAGATTGTAGTAGAGATTTATGACCGTGGTAATGATGGCGGTTCGGACCCTACCAACAATATGTATACTGAGTATATTAAGAAGGGAATGCTGGAAGACCACAATGTAGAAGTAGAGTTTAAGGCAGTTCCCCGTTGGACAGAGGTTGAGGAAATCAATAACCTGTTAGCAGCCGGAGATGCTCCTGACATTTGTGTAACTTATAGCTATCCTACCATTCAGACCTATGCACAGATGGGTGGTGTATTGGATTTGAGCCAGTATGTAGAAACCTACAAGGCTGATCTTCCTAATCTTTGGAATTGGCTCGGTGAGACCAATATATACTGGGATAAGGACCCTGATAATGGTACTCTTTGGGCTATAGAGGCCAAGCTTGCAGTCAGCAATCGTGTGCTTACCTTCGTTCGTCAGGATTGGTTGGATAAGCTGGGAATGAAGGCTCCTACCACTAAGGCTGAGTTTGAAAATATGTTGGTTGCATTTAAGGATAATGCTGAGACTCTGCTGGGGGCAGATGCTGATAAGATGATTCCTTATTCCGTAAGCTATGACGTGGGCTGGAGAGCTGCTACGTTGATTGAGTCATTCCTTGACCCTGATATGTCTGACAAGGAGTATTACATTAACGGATTTGATGACAGAAAGCTGACCCAGAATGGTACTAAGGAGGCAGTTAGGCTGCTGAACAAATGGTACAATATGGGACTTATGTGGAATGATTTTGCTCTGTACGGAAGCGGTGATACCACTGAGGATTCTATGATGAAGGCTGGCTATGTAGGAGCTTTCACACATAACTGGGATTATCCTTGGCGTAACGGTGAGGACAGCATTAATGCAAACCTGAAGAGACAGGTTGGTGAGGACGCAAAGTTTGTTGCAATTGATTGCTTTGAGGACAGTAAGGGAACCTATACCAAGTTCGTATCAGGTCCTATTGACCGTAAGATATTCTTCCCCACCACTAATGATGAGCCTTTGGCTTCTATGCTGTATCTTGATTGGATTAGTGATCCTGAGCATATCCAGTATTTGCAGATTGGTGATGAGGGTGTGACCCACACAGTAGCAGATAATGGTGCAATTGCAACTCAGGCAGCAACCGGCGATGCAATTATGAACTCCGGTATGAATATTGACTATACAATTACCTGCAATGGTTTGAAGCTGGTTGATGAGAATATTACTAATTTGTCCAGAGCATTGGCTTATCCCGGCGCTGATCCTGATGATATTGTAAATGCACATACGCTTGCCAATACTAATTTAAGAATTGGTAAGAATGTAAATGTAGGTGCTATTACAGCGGAAGAGGGCGTGGGCGATACCTTGAGCTCTAAGAGAGATATTGTATATGATAACGCAGTTGTAGCGTCTGAAGCTAATTTTGATAAGGTATGGGATGATGGCATTGCAGACTATCTGTCAGCAGGCGGTCAGGCTATCAAAGATGAGCGCGAGGAGAAGTGGAACGCTGCATTCGGTGATGCTACACAGCTACCCTAATTGTTAAATAATTTAGTCTACAGCTACTATGGAATGGAAATGTCCCTTGGGGTGAATTACCCTAAGGGACGTTTTATATCTGAAAATTTAGCGATTCCTTCGATGCTAAAGCGTCTGCATGTGTACAGTCTGACAGGAAGGGAGAGTATCGCAAGCTGTCTGCTAAGGAATAATTTCTTGACAGAATCATGCCTTTTGTGCTACTCTATTGCGTAGATGATAAAAGCAGTGACGAAGAGAGTACACTTTATCAATACTTTACAGAGAGCATTCCGGTGAGGAGTGTGCTGCTATGACAGATTTTGATACTGTTTTATGGCAGCTGCCCACACAGGCTGAGAGGAATGAAGTGAGAGAAGTGGAATATGGCTTCTGAGCAGCGCACCGAGCTACCATAGCATTTATGCAGGGGTAAGGCTGCGACGGGTTCCGCCTGTTATAGCGGATAGGGTTACTGACCCGAAGAGGTCTGTATCGCGAGGTACAGATGAAGAGAAGTGGTAACGTGGGCATACAGCTCGCCTTCTATGTGCATGATAAGTATATGCACATACGAGGCGGGCTTTTTTGATGTCCGGACGAAACTCTTTGTTAATTGCTTTGCAAGGAAAGGAGCTAAATATGAGCAATAAAGGAAAATATTATTTGACAACTGCCATTGCCTACACATCGGGTAAGCCTCACATCGGCAACAATTATGAAATTGTTTTGGCAGACAGTATTGCCCGTTTCAAAAGAAAAGAGGGATATGACGTTTTCTTTCAGACGGGAACTGACGAGCATGGTCAGAAAATTGAGATAAAGGCAGAGGAAGCCGGTATTACCCCCAAGGAGTTTGTGGATAAGGTGGCAGGAACTATTAGAGGGCTTTGTGATCTTTTGAATATTTCTTACGACAAATTTATCCGTACTACGGACGATTATCATGAGAAGCAGGTGCAGAAGATTTTCAAACGTTTGTATGAGCAGGGAGATATTTACAAGGGAGCCTATGAGGGCATGTATTGTACACCCTGTGAGTCCTTTTGGACGGAGTCCCAGCTAAAGGACGGCAAATGCCCTGACTGTGGCAGAGATGTGAAGCCTGCCAAGGAGGAAGCTTATTTCTTCCGTATGAGCAAGTATGCGGATAAATTAATTAAGCACATTAATGAACATCCTGAATTTATTCAGCCTGTTTCTCGTAAAAATGAGATGATGAACAATTTTTTGCTTCCGGGCTTGCAGGATTTGTGCGTATCCCGTACCTCCTTTAAATGGGGGATTCCTGTAGATTTCGATAACAAGCATGTGGTTTACGTTTGGTTAGATGCGCTTACTAACTATATCACCGGTGTGGGCTATGATGCGGACGGCAACAGCACCGAGCAGTACAAAAAGCTGTGGCCTGCAGACCTCCATTTAATAGGAAAGGACATTATCCGATTCCACACTATTTACTGGCCTATTTTTCTGATGGCGCTTGGGGAGGAGCTGCCTAAGCAGGTGTTCGGACATCCCTGGCTATTGATGAACAACGATAAGATGAGCAAGTCTAAGGGCAATGTTATCTATGCTGATGATTTGGTAGATTATTTTGGCGTGGACGCAGTGCGCTACTATGTGCTTCATGAGATGCCCTACGAGAATGACGGCAATGCCACATGGGAGCTGATTGCGGAGCGTTCCAATTCTGATTTGGCAAACACCTTAGGCAATCTAGTAAACCGCACTATTTCCATGAGCAACAAATATTTTGGAGGTGTGGTTGCCGATAAAGGTGTAGTTGACGCTGCCATTGATGAGGATTTGAAAAATACCATTACCGGAACCTATGCCAAGGTGGTGGAAAAAATGGAAACCCTGCGTGTGGCAGATGCGTTGACGGACATTTTTGGGATTTTTAAGCGCTGTAACAAATATATTGACGAAACGGAGCCTTGGGTACTGGCAAAGGACGAGGCTAAGGCAGACCGCCTTTCCACAGTGCTGTATAATTTGGTGGAGGGCATTGTAATAGGTGCTTCCCTGTTGGAGCCTTTTATGCCTGCGACGGCACAGAAGATTGCAACACAGCTGAATACAGGATTAAGAGACTTTGACACGCTTAAGAGCTTTGGACTCTACGAGAGTGGTACCAAGGTTACAGCGCAGCCGGAGATTCTCTTTGCACGTCTGGATATGAAGGAGGTTGCACAGAAGGAGGAGGAATTAAGATTGGCTATGATAGAATCGGTTAAGGAAGCGGAAAATAAAGAAGCACAGGAGACTGCTGTTGTTGATATTGAGCCGAAGGAAGAAATCACATATGATGATTTTGCGGCAATGCAGTTTCAGGTAGGTGAGATTATTGCCTGTGAGGCAGTGCCTAAGTCCAAAAAGCTTTTGTGCAGTCAGGTGCGCGTGGGCAGCAAGGTGCGCCAAATTGTGTCTGGCATTAAAGCGTACTACACTCCCGAGGAAATGGTGGGTAAGAAGGTCATGGTGCTTGTAAACTTGAAGCCTGCAACGCTGGCTGGTGTGCTTTCCGAGGGTATGCTTTTATGCGCAGAAGATGCAGAGGGTAATCTGGCGTTGATGACTCCGGAAAAGGATATGCCTGCGGGCGCGGAAATCTGCTAATGAAAGGTGCCGTACGCTCTTTATAAATTTTTTCTAAAATGGTTAAAATTTGCAGTTGAATAGGTTATAATGGATACATGGTTCTGCAAGGAACCATGTATTTTTCTCTACGGACTGCCGATGATGCGGCGGCATTATGCCTGATAAAATGAAATGGTTGAAAGGAAAAGGGCGATGGATATGCAGGCAGAAACGGTTACTTATCAGGTCAGATGGGCAAAAAAAGAAGAGTGGAAGCCCGCCATGGAAATGATTTGGAGAACCTTTTTGAAGTTTGAGGGGAACGACTATACAGAGGAGGGAATCCAAAATTTTTTCGACTTTATTACAGATGATAACCTGTACAAATCCTTTTTAAAGGGAGATTATCAGCTTATGGTGGCAGTGGACGGGGAGAAGGTTGTAGGCGCAGGCTCTGTGCGCAATGGGAATCATCTTTCTCTGCTTTTTGTCGATGAGGCTTATCACCGCAGGGGCATTGGCAGGGCATTGCTGGATAAGCTTTGCCGTTATTTGAAGACGGAGGAGGGTGAATACTATATGTCTGTAAAGGCAGCACCCTATGCAGTAAATTTTTACCAAAGGGTGGGCTTTCATGCAGTGGCAGGGGAGCAGGAATATTCAGGAATTCGCGTTACTGCCATGGAAAAAATATTATAAAATCAATTAAAAATAAAAAAGGAAAGGACTAAAGAAAATGAAATTTTTTAGCTTAGACAGCCCGTTAATGCAGGCGCTGAACAAAATGGCAGATTTATTGTGGCTGAATGTGTTAGCAATTCTCTGCTGTATTCCGGTGGTAACGGTAGGGGCATCTATGACTGCCCTCCACTATATGCTGCTGAAAATTGTGAGGGACGAAGAAACCTATGTTACAAGAGGCTTTTTTAAATCCTTCAAGAATAATTTCAGACAGGCAACAGTTATCTGGTTGATTCAGCTGGTGGTAACTTTAGTTTTGGTGGGAGATTTCTACATTATGTATAAGTCGGAAACAGAGTTCCATATTGTATTTCAGGTGCTGCTGATGATTGTTGCGGTACTGGTGGTGTTGACCTCTACCTTTGTGTACCCTGTTTTGGCAAAATTTGATAACAGTATTTTTCGTACCATTAAGAATGCGCTGTATGTGAGCATTTTACAGCTGCCAAAGGCGATTGCCATGATTATTATGAGTGCGCTGCCCATAGTGTTGGTAGCGATTGCGCCGAGTCTTGTGCCCATTATGCTCATGTTCGGATTATCCATACCGGCATATTTATTTGCCAAGCTGTATAATAAGTTTTTTCAGAAGCTTGAGGATAAGGTGAATGAAAGAAATGCACCTGAGAAGACTGATGAAGAAGAGAATGGTGAGGACGAGAGAATTTTTAAGGATGAGTTGGACGAGACACTTACGGCAGGAAGCCAAGAGCAATAAAAGCCTACTAATTTTTTCATAAGAGCAAGGAATGACAAATTTTTTGTCTATTTTGACTAATAAAGCTTGGAAAAGTTATTCAAATTGACAAGCAGCCTCAAAAAAGATTGAGATTATAAGCAATTCATACAATGAGATTTAAAATCTTTGTGAAATAGTGGTATGGCGAAATTAAAATTTTTTCGTTATACTAAGTAAAGATTCATGTGGCGAAAGCTGACGAACAACATAAAAAGCATACTGAGACATGCGAAAGGAGTTATTATTTATGGCAAGTTTATCTTTGAAGAATATCTGTAAGGTTTATCCTAACGGATTTGAAGCAGTTAAGGATTTCAATTTGGAAATCGCAGACAAAGAGTTTATTATTTTCGTAGGACCTTCAGGTTGTGGTAAGTCTACCACACTTCGTATGATTGCCGGCTTGGAGGATATTACTTCCGGTGAGTTAAAGATTGGTGACAGAGTGGTTAATGATGTAGAGCCTAAGGATAGAGATATCGCAATGGTATTCCAGAACTACGCTCTGTATCCTCATATGTCCGTATATGACAATATGGCATTTGGTTTGAAATTAAGAAAGGTTCCTAAGGATCAGATTGATAAAATGGTTAAGGAGGCAGCTAAGATTCTTGACTTGACTCCTCTTCTTGATCGTAAGCCTAAGGCTTTGTCCGGTGGTCAGAGACAGCGTGTTGCTATGGGTCGTGCTATCGTTCGTAATCCTAAGGTATTCCTTATGGATGAGCCTCTTTCCAACTTGGACGCTAAGCTGCGTGTACAGATGCGTATTGAGATTGCTAAGCTTCATCAGAGATTGGGTACTACCATTATCTACGTTACACATGACCAGACAGAGGCTATGACCCTTGGTACCAGAATCGTAGTTATGAAGGACGGTGTTATTCAGCAGGTTGATACTCCTCAGAACTTGTACGAGAAGCCTCAGAATCTGTTCGTAGCAGGATTCATGGGTTCACCTCAGATGAACTTCCTGAATGCTACTGTTAAGGTGACAGGTGATGTTGCAAATCTTGAGATTGCAGGACACAGCATTCCTCTTCCTCCCGCTAAGTCCAAGAAGATTATTGACGGCGGTTATGATGGTAAGGAGGTTATTTTCGGTATTCGTCCCGAGGATGTATATGATTCTGAGATGTATATTGAAGCATCTCCCCAGAGCGTATTTGAATCCTCTATTAAGGTATACGAGCTTCTTGGTGCAGAGGTTTACTTATACTTTGACTTAGATGAGTTCCCTATGACTGCAAGAGTTGATTCTCGTACAACTGCAAGACCTGGCGATAATGTTAAGTTTGCTCTTGATGTTGAGAAGATTCACGTATTCGACAAAGAGACCGAGCAGATTATTACCAACTAATAAGAAGCTTTTCAAGGGGTGCTGGAAACGGTACCCCTTGTTTTATCTGATAGGAGATTGCGAATAGGAGGAAGTATGATTTCGAGCCAGATAATACAGACCAGTATAGATGAATTGAGAGCAATTACGAAGGTAGACTTGTGCGTATATGATTTAAACGGAGTAGTGGTTGCGGCTACCGTAGACAAGACTGAAATTACTAGCGATTTGATTAGCGGTTTTGCGGCTTCACCCGCAGATAGTCAGGTGATAGGGCCTTATCATTTGCTGAAGATTTTGGACGAGGGAGAACTTCTATATATATTGGTGGCAAGAGGCATGAGCGATGATGTCTACATGATAGGAAAAATTGCAGTATGCCAGATTCAAAATTTAGTCATCGCATATAAGGAGCGCTTTGACAGAAATAACTTCTTTCAAAATCTTTTGCTGGATAATTTGCTTTTAGTGGATATTTATAACAGGGCGAAAAAGCTGCATATTGAGGCAACAGCTCCACGGGCAGTTTTTTTGGTGGAGACCCAAATGGAAAAGGATAGTATTGCTACAGAACTGTTGAAGGGTATGTTTACGAATCAGGGTGGCGACTATATTACGGCAGTAGATGAAAGTAGTATTATTCTGATTAAATCACTGGAGCCTGATTCCTCCAATGAGACGTTAGAGACTGTGGCGCAGACGATTGTTGGCATGATGAATGCAGAGGCGATGACCAATGTAAAGGTTGCCTACGGAACGGTAGTTCAGGAATTAAAGGACGTGTCTAAGTCTTATAAAGAAGCTAAAATGGCATTGGACGTTGGGAAAATTTTTTATGCCGAGAAAAATGTTGTGGCATACAGTACATTGGGAATCGGACGGTTGATTTATCAGCTTCCTGTAAATCTATGTAAGATTTTTATTGATGAAATTTTCGGAGATAATGTACCAAGTGATTTAGATGATGAAACACTGACTACACTGAATAAGTTTTTTGAGAACAACCTGAATGTGTCGGAGACATCAAGGCAGCTTTTTGTACACCGCAACACCTTGGTTTACCGTATTGAAAAAATCCAGAAGAGTACAGGACTTGATTTGCGGAACTTTGATGATGCGCTGACCTTTAAAATTGCTCTGATGGTAGTTAATTATATGAAATATTTAGACAATCAGGAATATTAGAGACAACCCCTCGAATATACTTAGTTGGAAGGAAATCAAGCGACGCCGGAAGCGGGTTTACGAAGGCAGCTTTTGATTTTTGCACAACGGTCATATATTCGGGGGGATTTTTATGTTTTATGAGAGAAAAATCAGGTATTTAGATTATTTGGAAAATAAAGAGCGGGTACGAGGTGTCGGCTTTGCCAAAATAGAGCTGCGGGATTGCTTATGTGAGCTGGATATACAGGTAAGTGGTATGCATATCACTGACAATTTTACGCGAAAGCTTTTGTTGGTGGGGGAAGACAAGGAGGCAGCGCTCTGTGAGATAGTGCTTGAAAGAGGCAGGGGAAGCGTATACATATCAGGGTTGGACAGCCTCAATTTGGGAAACCTTGGAATCTCTTATGAAGAATTGTGTGGTATTCGTATACCAATTGCAGCAGGAAAGGAGATTTATTGTGTCGTAAGAGAGGGGGAACGCCGGTTGGAAGCTGTGGAGCAGCCGGAGAGTGAGAAGCGATTGGAAGCTGTGGAGCAGCTACAGGAGGTAGTGCAAACAGAAGACCAGCGTAAGGAGGAGCTGCATATACAGCCTGCGAGTGAAGAGGTGGCGGTGGAAGAGCCGGAAGAAGAGATTGTAGAAGAACAGGATATTATCGCACAAAACATAGAAGAATTTGTTAATAAGGCATTGCAGGCAAGGGAAACGGACGGTGAGAAGCTGCCCCCCTTTAATAAAGGCTTGCAGGAAAGCAAATGGAGACAGCTTGAGTCTATTTATCCTCATATAAAGCCATTTCGAGATGAGAGAGATTATTTGTCAATAGGTCCCGGGGATTTTGTAATTCTGACAGAAAAATATTACGGTATGGCAAATAACAGCTTTCTCCTGCATGGATATTATAATTACAAGCATCTGATTTTGAGCAGATTGGAAAAGAGAGGAAACGCTACTTACTATATTGGTGTACCCGGAAATTTTTATGAGAGAGAAAAACAGGTTGCACTTCTGTTTGGCTTTGAGAGCTTTGAGTGCGCTGAAGAGCCGGCGCGGGCGGGAGATTATGGTTACTATATGATGCGGGTGGAACTATAGTCCTTCGTAGTTGAATGGGGGAATAAAGCTTTCGCTGGCTGTTTCCCCCTCCTGAAGAAAGCCGTTTTCAATACCAAGGGCTTCTGCAAATCTTAGGACACGAGTATATTCATCGGAGGTGATTCTGCGGTTTAGTGGTGTTTGATTGTCTATATGCTCTAAAGGCGTGTACTGATTCATGATACTGACATAAATGTCATTTCCGTAAGTCTCATGAAGATAACGCAGTATCTTTTTGGAATCCTTGGTCTGCCCGGGCAATAACAGGTGGCGGACGATGATTCCTTTTTTCATAAGCCCGCTTGCGGAGTCGAACACAGGACTGCCAACCTGCCTGTGCATTTCCGCAATGGCAGAGGCAGCCACCTCAAAATAATTTCGGGCATGTGAGAGGCTTTCGCTTAGCTCGCTAGAATAATATTTGAAATCGGGCAGATAGATATCCACCAGACCCTCCAAGAATCTTAAGGAATCTGTATTTTCATAGCTACCTGTATTGTACACAATGGGAATGGACAAGCCTAAAGCCTTGGCTCTCTGCAAAGCCACACATATTTGGGGAATAAAATGACTGGGAGTTACCAAATTGATATTGTGAGCTCCTTTATCCTGAAGCTCCAAAAAAATTTCAGACAAGCGCTGGAGGGATATTTCAATACCCCTTTCCCCGTGGGCAATATCATAATTTTGACAAAAGATGCAGCGCAGATTACAGCCGGAAAAAAAGACCGTTCCGGAGCCATTGGTGCCGGAAATGCAGGGTTCCTCCCAGTAGTGAAGAGCAGCGCGGGCTGCGGTTAGCCTTGCACCTTGTCCGCAAAAGCCAAGCTGTCCTGTAAGACGATTGACATGACATTTGCGTGGGCAAAGAGTGCAATCCTCCATAAGTAAGTTAATCCAGTCCTCATCATGGTGATGATATGGCTGGGAAGTGTTAAGGGTTTGGGTATTGTTGTCCTTGTTATCTGTCATGACATATCTATCCTAAATTCTTTTGATGTAGGGTTTGCAAGGCTTTTAAGTATTTTGCCGGGACATGCATTTGCCTTAAAGCGGAAATACAAAGACCGTACATGCAGGGGCTATCACTACAACTCCACCCGGCACCCTTACGGCACATGAGAGGTTCTACTTAGTGCTGCTTTGTTCCCAACCTGACACGGTTCGTAGATTCTCATTGCGTAAGACCGAACTTCAACATTGTAGTAATAGGGAATCCCCAAACAATGTACGGCTTTATTAGTGTATCGGTTTTGCAGGGCTTTGTCAAGGGTTTTATGCATGCGTCAGAGGAGGGAACATTAATTGCTCCCTTTGAAAATCAAGGAAGCCTGCGCCCTTTACAAACAATGTAGTGTTTGCCTCCTTCAGCTTTCTGGCGGAAAATCCGGTTTGACATTCCGGAGTAAAGCCTAGACAAACCCGTCTGATTTGTTTCCCAAAAGCTTGAATCATAGTATTCAAATCAATTTTTTCCGGAGCAAAAACTGCATGAAGATATAGCTCATCGTTTTCAATTTCAGCGATAGCGTATGCGTTCAAGCGCTCATTATAGTATACGTTTTCCTGCATAAAGCCTGTGATATAAAACATGATTAGTTCACTGTTTCCTGCCATTTCAAAACAGCCTTGGGGAACACTATGGTTTATTGCGTGTTCTAATAAAGACCAAGCTTTGCTATTATTCATTGGTATGGAAAGCATTGCTTCAGTTTGCGTTGCTTCGGCTTGAGTAATAGATATCTGCTTTGTATATTGATATTCGATTGCCTTTTCAAAGCCGAATTTAGGATAGAAATCAAGTACACTGTCATTTGCAAATAAGTACATGCCATCCACATTGGTAAAGTCTTTTTCTATTTCTTTCATAATTTTGCGGATTAAGCCCTGATGTCTGTATTTTTCTTCTGTCATAACAGTTCCCAGCTGGATAAAGTGTTTTATGTTCCCGTTCCACAGCATATCTATCAGGTTAACAGATACATTTGCAATAATTTTGGCACCCTGTGCCATGGAATAGGGAATATAGTTGTTTCTCCAAAAGCCGTTTTGATACCAGCTTTCAAAGCTTAAGCCAAAGGTTTTTTGAGCCAATTCATTGAAGCTTTGCCTGAGAGCACTGTTATTCTGATAATTTTTGATTAGCTCACACATTTAGGAAGACCTCCTCTCTTTTTTGCTGCAATAATAGTTGCTTCATCAGGGGCGTCCAATATTTTCTCAATGATAAAGCCTGCATTTTGCAGCAATTCCAGCTCATGCTCCAGGGTTAATGGAATGTCAAAATGAACAAATTGATTTTCGGGTACATCAAATTTCTTTCTTTTTTCAAAATATACGCTGCGCAGAAGCTCTTCTTCCTCATTGCAGCAGGCAATGTAATCTCCCAAAAGAAAGAGTGTATCTTCTTTCAAACCATTATATATTTTTTGATACAGCTCTTTTTTGCGTTCCGGTAAAAAGTGGTGCAGGCTTTCAAAGGAAATACAACAATCCCACCTGTTAATGCCAAGGTCATATTGAAAGTAATCCTGACACACTGTGGTAAGGTGTTTGTCATGATGCTTTTCCAATAATTTATCCAGCATGCTTTGGCATAAATCTACGCCTGTTACTGCTATGTCAGGGTTTTTCTGCCAAATTTTATCCAGCTCCAAGCCGGTTCCGCACCCTAAATCCAAAATCTCTTGGCAATGGGGAGGTAATAATTCGGCAAAGCTTTGGTAAGATTTTTCCCAAACTGCCATATGTTGTTCGTAATCATCAATTCTATTGGAAAAAAAGCTTGTCATTTCTTCTAAGGCTGCGTCAGATGTATCTGAGAGCCAATTCTTCAAATCCTGCATATATTTTTTCTGTTCCATAATGTTATCCTTTCCGCTCAAAAAATTAATGAAGGCCATAATTAGCATAACATTTTGAATTGTTGCTCTCCACCTCATACATTTTTATAAATAAATATGAGCTGACACTGCGTGAAAAATCCATGGAACACGGGATATTCACAAGTATCAGCTCATGGTGTTATCGGTTTGTATTCTTAAGAATACGTTGTATGCTTTTCTCCGAAAGATAATATTTACAGGCTAATTCCGAAACTCTGATTCCGGCAAGATAGTCCTCACAAATCTGGCGGTTTCGTCTAAGAAGCTCCTGCTTAATCTGAGTGCTTGCTCCCCATGCCTGCCTATGCGCTGCTTTTCGCGGAATGTAAATATTTTCCCCGTCAACATACTGCTGTATCAGCTCTATTATTTCTGCTGGCAGAATATCTTCTGCTTTTATATAGCCCATGTTTGCCTCCTAAAATAAAATTTTTCAGGAATAGCATCGGCTATAACAATTCTCTGTGGTTGTATTGCAATAGCCAATGCTATGCAAACATAACATATCTTTTCATAAAACCTCCATTCCAAAGTAATTACGCATGAAATTGACACATTCGTGTGATTTCGCGCACAAAACTCCTATGTGCTGTGAAATGATGAATATGAGTACATATTAACAAGCATAAAAAGGAAAGTCAACAAAAAACCCATTCCTATCCGTACAGAAATGTGGTAAAATATGTTTAAAAGCAGTATCGGTTTTGATATGCTTATATTACAGAAGTGGAGCCTGTTATGTTGAAAAATTATTTTCAAAGAGTGGGAGTAAAGAGAATCCTGATGACAGTGGTGGGGAATATTTTTATAGGCTTGGGAATTGGAATTTTTAAGCTTTCCGGTCTGGGAAATGACCCGTTTACCGGAATGAACATGTCGCTTGCTGCCTGTGTAGGGTTGGAATATGCACATTTTCAGGTAATCTTTAATCTATGTCTGTTTGTGGTGCAGTGGTTTTTGGGCAAGGAGTTTATCGGAGTCGGAACCATTGTGAATGCCTGCTTTTTAGGGTATATTGTGACATTTTTCTACAATGTGTTGTATGGTCTGTTAGGAGTGCCCCATATTCTGTGGCTGCAGGTACTTGTGGTATGCATTGGCGTGGTGATATGCAGCTTTGGCTTATCCCTGTATCAGACCTCGGACGTAGGTGTGGCACCCTATGACAGTCTTTCCCTGATTACAAGGAAGCATTTGCCGAGGATACCTTATTTTTGGCATAGGATTTTAGATGACGGCATTGCGGCGCTTGTGTGTTATCTGGCAGGTGGTATTGTGGGCTTGGGAACCTTGGTGTCGGCATTTGGTTTGGGCCCGTTTATTCATTTCTTTAATGAGCATTTTAGTAAAAAATTATTAATTAGCAAAAAAAATGAAAAGAGCTGTTAAGCAGAAGGAGGACGCTATGAACAAAAATGCATTTCGTCAATTATCGTATGGAGTTTATGTGGTAAGTACCTGGGATAAGGGAAGAGCAACGGGTTGTACGGCAAACAGTGCCATGCAGATTACCTCGGAGCCTGCCACCATTGCCGTGAGCATTAATCACGACAACTATACCAATCAGTGTATTCAGGACACAGGTAAATTTGCTATTTCCATTTTGGGAGAAAATTCAAATCCCGGTATTATCGGAACCTTTGGCTTCAAGAGCGGTAGAGACAACAATAAATTTGATGAGGTAAAGCAGGAAGTGAGAGCATATATGCCGGTAGTGGCAGACGCTTGCGCTTACATTGTGTGTGAGGTGGTTGATAAAATGGAGACCTCCACGCATACGGTTTTTCTGGGAAAGGTATTGGACGCAGATATGCTCAAAGCGGACGCTCCTATGACATATGCCTATTACCATAATGTTATAAAGGGTAAAAGTCCTAAGAATGCGCCCACATATATTGCAGAATAAAATGAAATGCTTTCTCAAGAAACGGCAGGAACAATATGTATTGTTCCTGCCGTTTCGGCCTTAAGGTATTTTAGAATTGTTATATTCCATTTTCTCCAGCTTATTGCGTTTCCTAAGCTCCACAAAAAAAGTCTTTAGCATTTCACTGCATTCATCTTCCAGAATTCCGCGAGTTACAGCTACCTGATGATTAAATTCCGGCATTTCTAAGATATTTAAAATGGAGCCGGCGCAGCCTGCCTTGGGATTCATGCACCCCATGACCACCTCGGGAATACGTGCTTGTACAATGGCACCTGCGCACATCTGGCAGGGCTCTAAGGTCACATACAGCGTACATTCCTCCAAGCGCCAGTCACCTATAACCTTGCTGGCTTTTCTGATAGCGGTAATTTCTGCGTGAGAAAGAGTGTTTTTGTCTGTGTTGCGGCGGTTGTAGCCACGACCGATGATTTTCCCTTCGTGTACGATGACGCAGCCGATGGGAACCTCCCCCAAAGCATATGCTTTTTTAGCCTGTTTTAGGGCTTCCTTCATGTATTTTTCCTGAATGCTTTTAAAAACTGCCATGATGTAAATCCTTTTTGATGTGAGTAATAAATTGTGCTAAAAATGCTTTCTTACAGCAATGTTTTCTGAAACGCTTCTAAACTCTCTGCTTTTGCGGCAGCCTTATGCCACATCTTCAATGTGGCCAAATCTGTCTCAAGGCTTATACGTTCGCGAAGCTCATCGGAAATGGTACCCAAATCCTCTAAAAGTTCGAGAATACTCTCGGCTTTCCCTTCTGCAAGTCCTTCGGCTTTCCCTTCTGCAAGCCCTTCGGCTTTTCCTTCTTCCCGTCCACGTTCCAGCAGTACACGTTCATCTTCCATAAGTTTCATATACGCTATCATCACCTCCGCGTCTGACTTTACTGTATGCACCATACGGTGCAGTTCTGCCAAGTCGGCGTTTTTCGCATTGCTTTCTGTAGTATATTCTATATAGTAAAGCAATTCTTTTAGTTCCTTTGGCGGGTTACCTTTTGTCCCTTCTGTGTAAAGGAATATGGTGCGGGCACCGTCCTCGTAGGGCATTTCCGGCTCTTCCATGCAGCCGTTTTTAACAGTATATATCATTCTGCCATTCAGCCTCTATCCGCCATATTTTGTTATTCATACGGGGGATTGTTTGCCGAATCGGCTTAAGATTGCTCCCTGATATGTAAGCACATTATAGCAATGACTTTATTGACTGTCAAGTGATAATTTTATAATGAATAAACAGCTTAATCCTTTTGACGCATCAAAACATAAATTCCCAGTACCTAAGTATAAACCCTGGAAAAAGGGTTAGACTAAGCGATAGTATAATGGTAAAAGGAGGGCAAGGAATGAATCTGGAGCAACAGTTGAATGAACTGACTGGAAAAATGTATGGAAAGAGTATTTCGGCGTGTACAGATGCCCAGCTGTATGACTGTGTGCTACAGCTTTGCAGGGATAGAATAGCCGAGGCACCGGTCATTTCAGGTGACAAAAAGGTTTACTATATTTCTATGGAATTCCTGATTGGCAAGCTTTTGAGTAATAACCTAATAAATCTGGGTATTTATAAGGAATTAAGTGATGCTCTGAAAAGAAATGGAAAAAGCTTATCTGCTATAGAAGAACAGGAGCAGGAGCCTTCCTTAGGAAATGGAGGGCTTGGACGTCTGGCAGCGTGTTTTCTGGATTCCATTGCTACCTTGGGGCTTCCGGGAGACGGTATCGGGTTAAATTATCATTTTGGATTATTTAAGCAGGTGTTTGAGAATAATCTGCAAATGCAGGAAAAAAACGAATGGCTGGGAGGAAGCGGCTGGTTGAAAGCTACAGATATTTCCTTTCAGGTGTCCTTTGGAGACAGACGAGTAAAGGCAGTGCTTTATGACATTGATGTCATAGGATATGAGAACGGTGTCAATAAGCTGCATCTGTTTGATATTGAAGGTGTGGACGAGAATTTGGTGAAGGAGGGCATTGATTTTGATAAGACCGCAGTGGATAAAAATCTGACTCTGTTCCTCTACCCCGACGACTCTGATGAAGAGGGAAATCTGCTGCGTATCTATCAAGAGTATTTTCTGGTGAGCTGCGGGGCAAGGCTGATAATCCATGAAATGAAGGAAAAGGGCTATGACCTGCATCGAATGTATGAGCATGCGGTGGTTCAGATTAATGATACTCACCCTACCATGATAATTCCGGAGCTGATTCGCATTTTAAGTGAGGAAGAGGGCTTTAACATGGAGGAGGCACTTGCTGTGGTCAGCAAGACCTGTGCCTACACCAATCACACCATTTTGGCAGAGGCATTGGAGAAGTGGCCCCTTACCTATTTGGAAAAGGTCGTTCCGAGACTTGTGCCAATTATAAAAATCATTGATAAATATGTATCAGAAAAATATCAGGATGAAAAGGTCCAAATTATTGACAAGGATGGCAGGGTGCATATGGCGCATATTGATATTCACTGTGGCTTCAGTGTCAACGGAGTAGCGGCTATCCACACGGAAATTCTAAAGAAGAGCGAGCTAAGCCATTTTTATAAGCTTTATCCCGAAAAATTCAATAACAAGACAAACGGAATCACCTTCCGAAGATGGCTGCTGTCCTGTAACAGCGAGCTGGCGGATTTCCTTACGGAAACCATTGGCCCCGGCTATCGGAAAAACGCCTGTGAGTTGGAAAAGCTACTGGAGAAAAAGAACGACAATCAGGTTCTAAACAGGCTATCGGAAATGAAACAAAAAAAGAAAAAGGATTTGATAGCGTATTTGCAGGAAAAAGAGGGCGTGGTTCTGGCTGAAAATGCCATTTTTGACATTCAGATAAAGCGTCTGCACGAATATAAACGCCAACAGATGAATGTTCTTTATATTATTCACAAATACTTGGAAATCAAGGACGGTAAAAAGCCAAAAACTCCTATTGCTTTTATTTTCGGGGCAAAGGCGGCGCCTGCCTATGTGATTGCCAAGGATATTATCCATCTGATACTGGTATTGTCCAAGCTGATTAATAATGATGCCGAGGTAAATCCCCATATGAAGGTGGTTATGGTGGAAAACTATAATGTCACCTATGCGGAAAAGCTGATTCCTGCCTGTGATATTTCGGAGCAGATTTCTCTTGCCTCAAAGGAGGCGTCCGGCACCGGCAATATGAAGTTTATGCTAAACGGTGCGGTTACGTTGGGAACCCGGGATGGCGCAAATGTAGAAATAGAAGAACTGGTGGGAGACGACAATATCTATATTTTCGGGCAGGACAGTCAGACGGTAATAGAGCATTATGCAAAACAGGATTACGAGCCTGGGAGATACTATGAGGAAAGCCCGGTGATTAAGAGGGCAATGGATTTTATCCTCAGTGAGGAAGTGCTGGCGATTGGGAAAAGGGAAAATCTGGAGCGTCTGCATCGTGAGCTGCTAAACAAGGACTGGTTTATGACGCTGCTGGATTTGGAGGATTATATCAGAGTGAAGGAGCAGGCATTTTCAGATTATCGCAATCAGGAGGAGTGGAGAAAGAAGATGCTTGTAAATATTGCAAAGGCAGGATATTTCTCCTCGGACAGAACCATTGAGGAATATAACAGGGATATATGGAAGCTGAAATAATCATAAAAGGCACAAGATGAGTTATGAGGTGCAAAAATCAGGCAAAGGAATAAGTAGAAGCGTTACGGAGGCAACTAAGAAAAAGAAAAGGTGAAAGGAAGGAAAAATCAAATTATGAAAAAGAGATTGGTTAGCACGATATTATGTGCGGTTATGACAATGAGCCTGTTCGCAGGCTGCGGAAGAAAGTCAGAGAATGGCGAAACACCACAGAATGCAGCGCAGAATACTCAGACCCCGCAGGAGAATGTAAATCAGGGAAACAATCAAAACACGGCTAAGGGACAGGTGTATTATCTGAGCTTTAAGCCGGAGGTGGATAAAGTATGGAAGGAACTGGCACAGCAGTATACCAATGAGACAGGTGTGCCGGTAAAGGTGGTGACTGCTGCCAGCGGCACCTACGAGCAGACCCTTATGTCGGAAATTGCCAACACGGAAGCACCTACTCTTTTTCAGGTGAACGGTCCTACCGGTTATCAGAGCTGGAAAGAGTATTGTGCCGATTTGAAGGATACAGAGCTATATGATTGGCTTTTGGATAAGAGCATAGCTATCACGGGTGAAGACGGAGGAGTGTATGCCATTCCGTATGTAGTGGAGGGTTATGGCATTATCTACAATAATGCCATTATGGATGAATATTTTGCCTTGGACGGCGCTAAGGCTTCCTCTATGGAGGAGATAAAAAACTTTAAGACCTTAAAGGCGGTGGTAGAGGATATGCAGTCCAAGAAGGATGATTTGGGAATAGAGGGCGTCTTTGCCTCCACTTCGCTCACTCCCGGCGAGGACTGGAGATGGCAGACACATCTTGCCAACGTTCCCATTGCTTATGAATATAAGGATAAGGGCGTGACAAATCTGGATACTCTGGATTTTACCTATGCTGAGAATTTTAAGAATATTTTTGACCTGTATATTCATAATTCCTGCACGGCACCGGGGCTTTTGGGCAATAAATCCGTGGACGATTCTATGGCTGAGTTTGCATTGGGTCAGGTGGCAATGGTGCAAAACGGTAACTGGGCTTGGAGTCAGATTGCGGACATGGAGGGCAATACCGTAACCGAGGAGGACGTGAGATTCCTTCCCATTTACACCGGAATTAAGGGCGAGGAAGGTCAGGGACTTTGCGTGGGTACGGAGAATTTCTTCTGCATTAACAGTCAGGCTTCCCCTGAAAATCAGGCGGCATCTATTGCATTTTTGGAGTGGCTTTTCTCCTCAGACACGGGAAAAGCGGCGGTGACAAATGATTTGGGTCTGATTGCGCCCTTTAGCACCTTCTCTGAAACGGAAAAGCCCAATGACCCTCTGGCAAAGGAGGTTTTAAAGGACATGGCAGACGAAAGCACCACCTCGGTGCCATGGCATTTCACCTCCTTCCCCAGTATTCGCTTCAAGGATAATTTCGGTGCTGCTCTTTTGGAGTATGCTTCCGGCAGTAAGACATGGGAGCAGGTAAAGAAACAGGTGATTACGGATTGGGCGGCTGAAAAGGCGGCGGTGGCACAATAATGCAGAAAACGTTGAAGAAATATTTTCCGATTTTTGTACTCCCTACACTGGTAGCCTTTGCCTTTGCTTTTATCCTGCCCTTTGTTATGGGAGTATATCTTTCCTTTTGCAAATTTAAAACCATAACAAATGCTCAGTTTGTTGGCTTGGAGAACTATGTAAAAATATTTGCTGACAGGGATTTTTTAAATGCCTTTTGGTTTACAATACGGTTTTCGGTGCTGTCAATTCTTACCATTAATATTTTTGCTTTCATGCTGGCGTTGGCGTTGACTCGGAAAATCAAGGGAACAAATTTGTTTCGTACCGTGTTTTTTATGCCTAATCTGATAGGCGGGATTGTTCTTGGATATATATGGCAGCAGATGTTAAATGCAGTGCTTATGAAATACGAGACAACGCTGGTGGCAAATGCAACCTACGGATTTTGGGGCTTGGTTATTCTGATGAACTGGCAGATGATAGGTTATATGATGATTATTTATATTGCCGGACTACAGAATGTACCCACGGATTTGCTGGAGGCTGCGCAGATTGACGGCGCTACAGGCTGGCAGGCGCTTACCAGAGTGAAAATTCCGCTGGTAATGCCCTCCATTACCATTTGTCTGTTTCTGACGGTGTCCAATAGCTTTAAGCTTTTTGATCAGAACCTTGCCCTGACGGCAGGAGCTCCGGGTAAACGAACTGCCATGCTGGCGCTTGATATTTACAATACCTTTTACGGACGCATGGGCTATGAGGGGGTGGGGCAGGCAAAGGCATTGCTGTTCTTTATCGTGGTGGCAGCTATTGCGCTGACACAGCTTGCAGTGACAAGAAGAAAAGAGGTTGAGACGTAATGAAAAGAAAAACAGCTTGGAACGGAATTATATTTTTCGTATTATGTATATTGGTGGTGGTATTCTTGGCGCCTATTCTCTTTGTGTTTATGAACTCCTTTAAGGGAAGGCTGTATATCAGCAATGCGCCCTTTGCTCTGCCCACGGAAAAAACCTTTGCAGGGCTCACCAATTATATCAATGGTGTGGAAAAAACAAATTTCTTTTCCGCTTTCGGCTGGTCTGCCTTCATTACGGTGTTTTCGGTATTGGCTATTCTGCTGTTTACCTCTATGGCGGCATACTATCTGACAAGGGTAAATAATAGGTTCACAAGCGGACTCTATTATATGTTTGTATTCTCTATGATTGTACCCTTTCAGATGGTGATGTTTACTATGTCAAAGCTGGCAAATATCTGCAGGCTTAACAATCCTCCCGGCATGGTATTGCTCTATTTGGGGTTTGGGGCGGGACTTGCCGTGTTTATGTTTTGCGGCTTTATCAAAAGTATTCCGTTGGAAATTGAGGAGGCAGCAATGATAGACGGCTGCAATCCCTTACAGACCTTTTTCAGGGTGGTAGTGCCAATACTCAAGCCTACGGCAATTACTGTGGCTATCTTAAATGCCATGTGGATTTGGAACGATTATCTTCTCCCCTATCTGGTAATCGGTCTCAGCACGCCCTACAAGACCATACCTGTTGCAGTACAGTATTTAATCGGTTCCTACGGTGCCAAGGATATGGGGGCGATGATGGCGCTGTTAGTAATGTCGGTGGTTCCGATTATTGTGTTCTATCTGGTATGCCAGAAATATATTATTGAGGGTGTAGTGGCAGGAGCAGTAAAAGGATAAAGGTGTTGCAAAATATTCGGTTTGAGGATATGCTATAAGTACACTGCAAATTAGGGCGGTCATGCTACCGCCCTATTGTTTTTTACGAAAGAAGGGTGTGTTTTACAAATGCAGATATGCGGCTTTAACAAGACAACTCTTTTAGACTATCCGGAGCATGTGGCAGCCACTATATTTACAGGAGGCTGCAATTTCCGCTGCCCTTTTTGCCATAATGGCAATCTGGTGCTTAGGCCGGGCGGTCAGCCTCCGATACCCGAAGAGGAGATTTTTGACTTCCTTGGGAAGCGTCGGGGAATTTTGGACGGAGTATGTATCACGGGAGGAGAACCCGCATTGCAAAGGGATTTGCCGGAATTTATCCATGAAATAAAGGATATGGGCTATCTGGTGAAGCTGGATACCAATGGTTATAATCCGGGTGTGTTGTGGACGCTTTTGCAGGATGACCTTCTTGATTATGTGGCGATGGACGTGAAAGCCTCAAAAGAGAATTATGGTGTAGCGGCAGGCGTTTGCAGGCTCGATATATCCAAAATTGAGGAGAGTATCGCAATGCTCAAAAGCAGTGGCATTGCCTACGAATTTCGAACCACGATGGTAAAGGGTATACATAATATCGAAGAATTTGAACATATCGGGAAATGGCTTGCAGGCAGCAGGGCTTATTTTTTGCAGCAATTTCGGGAGAGCGATAATGTGATTGAGAGGGGCTTTGCGGCGTTTTCTAAAGAGGAAATGTATCAGGCCGCCGTTTTGGCGGGAAAATACATAGACAGAGTGGAGCTAAGGGGAGTAGAGTAAACGGATTGGAGAACAATATGAGTATCAGAAAAAAATTAATCGGTGATAAGGCGTTTTACAGGCTGGCATTGTCAGTAGCGGTGCCTATTATGATTCAGAATGGTATTACAAATTTTGTGGGCCTGCTTGATAATATTATGGTGGGGCGAGTGGGAACGGAGCAAATGTCCGGCATTGCCATTGTAAATCAGCTGCTCTTTGTATTTAATTTGGCAATATTCGGGTCGATTTCCGGAGCAGGTATCTTTTGCGCCCAGTTTTTTGGCTGCAAGGACCATAAGGGTGTGCGACATACCTTTCGCTTCAAGGTTTATATTTGTACGGCGATTGTGCTTATCGGTATTTTGGTACTATTTTTCTTTGGAGAAAATTTGATTTTAATGTATCTTCACGGGGAAGGTAATGAGCAGGCGCTGCAGGCGGCGCTGGGCTATGGAAAGGAGTATCTTTTCGTAATGCTGTTCGGGCTGCTCCCCTTTGGAGTGGAGCAGGTTTACACCAGTACGCTGAGGGAATGCGGAGAGACTATGGTTCCCATGAAGGCAGGAGTTATAGCTGTTTTTGTGAACCTGATATTAAACTATCTTTTCATATTCGGTAAGCTTGGCTTCCCGGTGTTGGGGGTGGTGGGTGCCGCTCTTGCCACGGTGATTTCCCGCTATGTGCAGGCAGCCATTGTAGTAATATGGACTCATACCCATACTGACTGTATGCCCTTTATTGTGGGGGCATACAGAAGCCCTCGTATTCCGCCGCAGCTGGCAGGAAGTATTGCAATTAAGGGAACACCCCTCATGGTAAATGAGATTCTTTGGGCGGCAGGTATGGCAATGCTGATGCAATGTTATTCTGTACGCGGGTTGGACGTGGTAGCGGCACTGAATATTTCCACAACGATTTCCAACCTGTTCAATGTAGTGTTTATCGCTATGGGAAGTGCCATTTCCATTTTGGTGGGTCAGCTTTTAGGTGCCGGCAAAATGGAGGAAGCAAAGGATATGGACACTAAGCTGATAGCCTTCTCCGTCATGTCCTGTGTTGCCATCGGTCTTGTGCTGATTGCGTTGGCACCTTTGTTCCCGATGCTCTATAATACCACGGCCAAGGTAAAAGAGCTTGCTGCATGGTTTATTCGTATTGCGGCAGCGTGCATGCCTATTGCAGCTTTTATGCATGCTACCTATTTTACTCTGCGCTCCGGCGGTAAGACAGTGATTACCTTCCTGTTTGACAGTGTATTTGTGTGGTGTGCCAGCATTCCGCTTGCCTTTGTGCTGAGCCGTCATACCACCCTGAATATTATTCCGCTGTATCTTTTTTGCCAGTTAATAGACCTGATTAAATGTGTGATTGGTTTTGTGCTGGTAAAGAAGGGCGTATGGATACAGAATATTGTAAAAGGTCAGGAATAAATGTTACTTTACATCATTAGGGCTTTCTTTGCCTGCCAGATAATCCATGGCATTTTGAAGGGTAGTCTCTGCGATTGCCTGTAGAGCTTCTTTGGTAAAGAAGCCCTGATGAGAGGTAATCATTACATTGGGGAAGGAGAGGAGCCTTGCAGTGGTGGAATGCTCCAAAATCTCATCGGAGCGGTCTTCAAACACATTTTTGGTTTCCTCCTCATATACATCAAGTCCTACACCTGCAAATTTGTGCATACGGATTCCTTCGATTAAGTCCGCTGTTTTCACGAGAGCGCCTCTGGAGGTATTTACTAAGATAACGCCGTCCTTCATCTGCTTGATGGTGTCAAGCTGAATCATGTGATAAGTGGAGTCCATAAGAGGGCAATGCAGAGAAATTAAATCACTCTTTGCCAGTAATTCCTCCAAGGTGACATATTCTACAAAATCCTTTAAGGCTTCATTTTGATACACATCATAGGCGATTACCTTCATTCCGAAGCCGCGGCAGATACGGCACATGGCGGCGCCTATTTTTCCGGTGCCGATAATGCCTGCTGTTTTCTCGTAGAAGTTAAAGCCCATAAGACCGCTTAAGCTGAAATCGTTCTCGCGTACCTTATTGTAAGCCTTGTAAAGCCGACGGTTACAGGCGAGAGCTAAAGCCATGGCATGCTCTGCTACGGCTTCCGGGGAATAGCCCGGCACGCGCATGACACGCATGTCATATCCTTTGACCTTTGCCATATCTACATTATTAAAGCCGGCACAGCGCATAAGTATCAGCTTTACATTTTTGTCGTGAAGAATGTCTAAGGTTTTTGCACCCACATCTGAGCTTACAAAGGCGCATACGGCATCAAAGCCCTCTGCGAGAGCAGCAGTTCGCTGGTCTAAATCAGATTTAATGTACTCGATTTCCAACTGGGGAAAGTCGGCAAGTGCAGCTTCAAAGGTTTTTTGATCATAGCTTTTTGTATCATAAAATAAAATTTTCATAGGAATCTCCATTCTGAAGCAAGCTTCGTGAATCAATGGTCTGCTATATAACATAAATATAGTTTCTCCCTTCAATATAATACAATTCATAAAAATTGAAAATAGGATAAAAAATAAATAGTTGGAATAATTGATAAAAATATAAAAGAAAAAATAGTGCTTTTATGAAAAAAATGTGCTATACTATAATAAATTAATAAATCCTTTGACGGAGTGTACAGAATATGCGATTGAGGCTGTTTAGCAAATTAGGCATTGCAAGTGTGATGTGTCTCTGGGGATTAAGCGCCTGCGGCAGCCGGCTGGACAACGTGGAAAATGAAGCGTTGGAGCAGACGCAGGAAAAGGGGAGCGGAGAAATAAAGCAATCAGAAGAAATGGAGGCTTCCGAAGAGATGAAGGCAGAAGAAAGTAAGTATGCAGCATTGTTTGAGGGCTTGGAGCTGGCAGAAAGCTATAAGGGCATTGACAATGCAAATCCCCTGATGACCCAAAGGTTTGGAGCAGACCCATATGCTATGGTATATGAGGACAGAGTATATTTTTATATGACAGCAGATGCCTTTGAGTATGATGCAGAGGGTAATGTGGTAGAGAATACCTACGGAAAGATACATAGCATTAATGTAATTTCCACGGCAGACATGGTGAATTTTACAGACCATGGTTCTATCAATGCAGCTTCAAAGGGCGGCAGCGCAAAATGGGCGAATAATTCATGGGCGCCGGCAGCAGCATGGAAGGAGATAGACGGCAAACCTAAGTTTTTCTTATATTTTGCTGATGCAGGCGGTGGAATTGGTGTACTGACTGCGGATAGCCCTACAGGACCATTTACAGACCCTCTGGGGAAGGGATTGATTACCAGACAGACACCTAACTGCAGCGATGTGACATGGCTTTTTGATCCGGCAGTGCTGGTGGATGATGACGGAAGAGCATATCTGTATTTTGGCGGCGGCATTCCTGAGGGAAGAGTGGCAGACCCCGGCACTGCAAGAGTAGTGGAGCTGGGAGAGGATATGATTAGCATAGTAGGAGAACCGGTTAAGATAGATGTCCCCTATTTATTTGAGGATTCCGGTATACATAAGTTTGGAAACAAGTATTATTACACCTATTGCTCCAACTGGCAGGTTGATGAGGAAGGCACGGCAAAGTATGGCTTCCATAGCGCAGAGATAGTCAGCATGGAGAGTGACAGTCCAATGGGGCCCTTTACGGTGAAGGAGACTATATTGGAGAATCCCGGAAGAGCCTTTGGATTATATGGCAACAATCACCACTGCGTATTTTCCTTCAAGGGAAATTGGTACATCACCTATCACACAAGAGTGCTGGAGCAGGTGATGGGAGTGGAGAAGGGCTATCGCTGTACTCATATTGATGCCTTTACTATGCAGGAGGACGGAACGATTGGGAAGATTCGTCAGACCCTTAAGGGAAGAGAACAGCTTGTTTATGTCAATCCCTATGAGGAGAACAGAGCTGCCAGCATGGCAGTAATGGGTGGAATAGACTGTGTTCCCGCTGATTCCCAAAGCAAATATTTTGGCTCCGGAAACATGGCTGTGGGCGAGATTCACACGGGAGATTTCCTGAAGGTTCAGGGAGTAGATTTTGGAGATAAAGCACCCAAGCAGTGGAAGGCTATGGTAAAAAATACAGTAGGGGAAAGCGGCGTAATACAGCTTCGTATCGACAGCCCCACGGGAGAGGTGCTTGGGTATCTGCCCATTGCAGAGACAGTGAACGAGGAATTTGTTGAGTGTATAGCAGACCTTGAGGCTGGGGTTACAGGTGTTCATGATTTGCTCCTGATTTTTCAGGGCGAGGGCTATGAGCTTGAGACATGGCAATTTGTTCAGTAACAGGATGCGGCCTGTTGTAGATACTAAAGTACTGAAAATATACTTATAGGAGGAAAGCATTATGAAAAACATGAAATTGGCCACCAAAATAAGCATTATTGTTACAGCTATTTTGACGGTGGGGCTCATCGCGTTGTGGGTGCTCACAGACACGAAGGTATCCTCATTAATGAGGGAACAGGTGCTGCAGGAAATGAACGATGCAGTGTCCACGAGAAGTGAAATCGTTGAGCAGTATGTGCAGTCGGCAGAGTCTTATCTAATAGGCTTCGGGCAGTCGTTAGAGCTTAAGGAGGCTCTTCGCCAACCCAACAATACAAGTGTAGTTGAAAAGGCTCAGAGCTATACGGAAGGCTATGCATTGGTAAATCCCAATATGGAAAATGTATATCTTGCAGACTACAATTCTACAGTATTAACTTCTTATGTTAAAGGACCTATCGGTAAAACACTTCGTGAAGGTGATGCCCTAAAGCAGCTGAGAGATGAAGTGTTTGATTCTGATGAAATTTGGAACACCGGTATTATGGCATCCCTTTCTACAGGACTACAGGTCGTTTCTATGTATTATCCGGTCTATGATGGAAGTAAGCCTATAGGCTATGTGGGTGGTGCGATTTATGTTGCGGATTTAAGAAATACACTGAATGCTTTGCAGGAGTCTGAGGACGGAAAGACAGATTATATGCTGTTGGACGCTGCAAAGAATACCTATATTTTCTGCGCAGATGATACTAAAATAGGCACTACTATTGAGGAAGAGAATGTTTTAAAGGTAATGGAGAATGCAAGCGCCAATCAGGAGCAGGCAGGCTACTGTGAATATGCGGAAAACGGCAAAAAGATGCTGGCTGTATATGAATACATGCCGGACAGAGACTGGGTATTCGTCATTATGACAGACTGTGATGTGGCATTTGCTTCCGTTAATCAGATGTCGGTTATGCTGGCAGTTATCTGTATTGTTGTTCTCTTGATTATTGCAGCAGGCGTATGGGTAGCTTCCATGCTGATAGCAAAGAACATCGTTAAGGTATCACGTATTATCGGAGAACTCGGCACCTTGGATTTAACCTTAAGACATAAGCTGGACGCATATGCCTCCCGCAAGGACGAGATTGGCATGATTGCCAAGGCAACCCTGTATCTGACAGAGACAGTGGGTGATGCAGTTAAGACATTAAAAGAGAAGAATGCAGAGCTGGCGGCTATTTCTAAGACCCTTTTGAATGGTGCGGAGGTTACAAAGGGCTCTGTTGACAATGTGGAGAAGGCAATCAATGAGATTGCAGGCAGTGCTGCACAGCAGGCTACCGATACGCAACAGGCGGCTGAGAGCGTTCTGAGTATTGGAGAGACCATTGGGACAACCATGGAAGAGGCAGAGGCACTGAGCAAGTATGCAGGAAATATCCAGCAGACCAGCGAGCAAATGCGTAGTACCGTAAGAGCATTGTCTGAGGTTAATGGCAACACTGAAAAGGCAATTGAGGAGATTAGCGCACAGACCTTATCTACCAATGAATCTGCTATGAAGATTAAGGATGCTGCTCAGTTAATTACCTCCATTGCTGAGGAGACAAACCTGTTATCCTTGAATGCATCTATTGAGGCAGCGCGCGCAGGAGAGCAGGGAAGAGGTTTTGCGGTTGTTGCTAATCAGATTCAGAAGCTTGCTGAGCAGTCCAATGACTCGGCTAAGTTTATTGATGATATTATTAATACCCTGATTGAGGATTCCGGCAAGGCAGTAGAATCCATGCACGAAATGAAGAACATCATGCTGGAGCAGAGTAAGCAGCTTTCCAGTACAGAGGAGCAGTTCCAGGAGATGTATCAGGATATTGAAGTTACCAAGCAGAGTGTTAACGCTATCTATGATACAGTAAAGAATATGGATCAGGAAAGACTTACAGTGGTAGAGGTTGTGCAGAACCTGTCAGCAATTGCTGAGGCAAACGCTGCCAGCACAGAGGAGACCTTAGCGTCCACTGAGCTGGTAAATGATATGGTGAAGGATATATCCGATGTATCAAATAAGCTGATTGCAGTTACCAATGCGATAGAGGAAAGCGTTGGAGACTTTACAGTATAATACCTAAGGATAAAAGGCTTCTGCTTTATGGCAGGAGCCTTTTTGCTAGTGGGCACAAAGGAGAGCTTGTATGAAGATTAGGAAGCAATACATTTTTACTGCATTATTGGCAGCGCTTTTGCTTGTCGGTTGCGCAGGGGAAAAGAAAAATGAGGAAGGTAGCAGCGAGATGACAACAAACGCGAATAATACCATATTGGAAGAACTGTCAGAAGAAGGAAATCAATTGGAAGGTACTCAATCTGAAGAAAATCAGGCTGAGGCAGAAGCTTCTGAGGTTGACTGGTACGAGGAAATGCTGGAGGCTTCGGTGCTTTCTGTAGGTACGAACGGCCGATTGGAAAGAGTGCTTGAAAGAATGAAGCAGGGTGAAAAAATTTCTGTTGCGGCTATCGGAGGCTCTGTAACTGAGGGAGCCGGAGCGGATAAGATTGAAGAGTCTTATATGGATCGGTTCTTTGCATATTTGCAGAATACCTATTCACAGGCGGATTTGACCTACGTAAATGCCGGCTTGGGCGGTACACCTTCAGCACTTGGAGTGATGCGCTATGAAAGAGATGTGGTGGAGGTCTTGGGAGATACTCCTGATATACTGATTGTTGAATTTGCAGTGAACGACTATAATGAGGTCACAAAGGGCAGAGCCTATGAAAGTCTTGTGCGTACGGCGCTGGAGGCAGACGAGAAAACGGCTGTGATTCTTGTATTTGCGGTATTTCAATCACAGTGGAATATGCAGTCGGACTACATACCGGTGGGCAAGCATTATGGGCTACCTATGGTGAGCATAAGAGATGCTGTGAAGAAGCCTTACGCCGATGGAAATTTGACAGACAAGGAGTTTTTCTTTGATGAATATCACCCTACCTCCTATGGACATGAGATAATGGCGGATTGTATCAGCAGAATGGTGCAGAGGCTTGAGAAGGAGGGAGGAGTACCTTCGGTAGAGGCACTTCCGGAATACAACCTAAAGGTTTTGTCCTTTCAGGGAATACAAATGTTAGCTTCGGATTCAGAGGGCGTTACGCTGGAGAAGGGCGGCTTTTCGGAAAGCGATACGCAGGTGCAGGCATTTATGAGAACGGGCAAAAATTCCTTCCCTAATAATTGGATGCATACGGAACAAACAGGTAATGAAGCGCTTCATGTGGAATTGGAATGCAAGAATATTCTGTTGAACTTTAAGACAAGCGGCTCTCAGGAATTCGGAAAGGCACAGATATTTATAGATGGCACGCAGGTTGCAGAGCTTGATGGACATTCGGACGGCGGCTGGAATAATTCAAATGTAGTGCTGGTGTTGGACGAAAAGGAGAGCGCCTCCCATGTATTGGAAATCAAAATGGCAGAGGAAGATAAGAACAAGAAATTTACTGTTTTGGCGATTGGTTACACAAAATAAGAAACGGAGAGCATGGGATTCGAACCCACGGTGCCTTTTGAGCACACGGCTTTTCGAGAGCCGCACCTTAAACCACTCGGACAACTCTCCGGACTTTTCTATTTTATAGGAAAACAACTTCTTTTACAACCCTTCAGTTGCAAAAAGTTAAAAATTTTTCCAGCCTAAAAAGTTGTATGAAACCCCAATATAGGATATAATGTAACTTGTGGGAAGGAAATCAAGCGACCGCGAAGCGGGCATTTGATTTCACCCCACAAGTTAGCGAAAAAAGCAGGGAGCGTGAAGCGCGGATTTTGCGAAGCAAAATGCTTTTTGAGCAGAAAAAAGGAAGGAAATCAAGCGACCGCGAAGCGGGCATTTGATTTCACCCCACAAGTTAGCGAAAAAAGCAGGGAGCGTGAAGCGCGGATTTTGCGAAAAATGCAAGTAACGTATTTACATACAAATAATGAGTGCTGACCTACAGGCAGCAGAATGGAGGAACACATGAAAAGAATCGGTATGTTGACCAGCGGCGGAGATTGTCAGGCGCTTAATGCAGCAATGAGGGGTGTTGTTAAAACCCTTGCCAACAGCGGTGAGGACGTTGAAATCTATGGCTTTTTGGACGGTTACAGAGGTTTGATTTACGGTAAATTTCGTATGCTGACAGGAAAGGATTTTTCCGGTATTCTGACAAAGGGCGGTACGATTCTGGGGACTTCCCGAACTCCCTTCAAGACCATCAAGGACCCTGATGAGAACGGGCTTGATAAGGTAGAGGCAATGAAGCAGAATTACTATAAGCTGCAGCTGGATTGCTTAGTAATCTTAGGAGGCAACGGAACTCACAAGACTGCTAATCTTCTGCGCGAGGAGGGGTTGAATGTTGTCACTCTGCCTAAGACGATAGATAACGATTTGTGGGGAACGGACATGACCTTTGGCTTCCAGAGTGCGGTGGACATTGCAACGGATGCCATTGACTGTATTCATACCACGGCTGCCTCTCATGGCCGTGTATTTATTGTGGAGGTTATGGGGCATAAGGTTGGCTGGCTTACTCTGAATGCGGGTATGGCAGGCGGAGCCGATATTATCTTGATTCCGGAGATTCCCTACGATATTGATAAAGTAATTGATAAGATTGAAGAGCGTGATAGGGACGGCTGCCGTTTTACCATTATTGCAGTGGCTGAGGGAGCCATTTCCAAGGCTGATGCTAAGCTTTCCAAGAAGGAATACAAGGAAAAAATGAAAAAATATCCTTACCCTTCCGTTTCCTACGAGGTAGCAGCTGCCATTCAGGAAAAGACAGGCAGAGAGGTGCGCGTCACTGTTCCGGGACATATGCAGCGCGGCGGAAGCCCCTGCCCGTACGACCGTGTGTTTGCAAGCAGGCTTGGCTCAGAGGCAGGTAAGTTGATTTTGGAGGGTCAGTATGGCTTTATGGTAGGCTACAAGAACAGGGAGATTGTACGCGTTCCGTTGGAGGACGTGGCAGGCAAGCTTAAGATGATTGCTCCCGATGCTTCCATTGTGCAGGAGGCGAAGCTTTTGGGAATCTGCTTCGGCGATTAATATAATTCATTTGGAAATGGAGACGAGTTATGTCATATACAGCGCTATACCGAAAGTTCCGCCCGGATACCTTTGCGGACGTAAAGGGGCAGGATCATATTGTAACCACACTGAAGAATCAGATTAAGGCGAATCGAATCGGGCATGCGTATCTTTTTACCGGGACCAGAGGAACCGGTAAGACAACTGTGGCAAAAATACTTGCCAAAACAGTGAATTGTGAGAACCCCACAGAGGACGGCCCCTGTGGGGGCTGTCGTATTTGCAAGGCAATAGCAGCCGGAGCCAGCATGAATGTGATTGAGATAGATGCAGCCTCCAACAATGGTGTAGATAATATTCGTGAAATTGTGGAGGAGGTCTCCTATTCTCCCGCAGAGGGAAAGTATAAGGTTTATATTATTGACGAGGTACATATGCTTTCCATAGGTGCATTTAACGCCTTATTAAAAACCTTGGAGGAGCCGCCCTCCTATGTCATATTTATTTTGGCAACCACCGAGGTGCATAAGCTTCCCATTACTATCCTGTCAAGATGTCAGAGATATGACTTTAAGCGCATTTCCATAGATACCATTACTGACCGCATGAGGACCTTGATTGACGCGGAAAATGTGAAGGTAGAGAATAAGGCGTTGCGCTATATTGCCAAGCTGGCAGACGGCTCAATGCGTGATGCATTGAGCCTGTTGGATCAGTGTATTGCCTTTCATCTGGGGAAGGAGCTGACCTATGATAAGGTATTGGACGTGCTGGGAGCAGTGGACACAGGGGTGTTCAGCAATCTTCTTCGTCAGGTTTTAGAGCGTAATGTTTTGGGCTGTATTGAGCTATTGGAAGAGATTGTCATGCAGGGCAGGGAGCTGACCCAGTTTGTGACGGATTTCACATGGTATCTGCGAAATCTTCTGTTAGTACAGTCCTCCGATAATTTGGAGGACGTAATTGACATGTCCACAGATAATCTAAGCCGCTTAAAGGAAGAGGCGGGCATGGTGGAAATGGATCAAATTATCCGATATATCCACATTTTTTCAGACTTGGCAGGGCAGATTCGCTACGCCTCGCAGAAACGGATACTGGTGGAAATAGCCCTGATAAAGCTATGCAAACCGAATATGGAGACAAATGAGGAGGCACTCTTAGACAGAATCCGTCAGGTGGAGGATAAGGTGGAAAACGGTATTGTTGTAGCAGCTCCGGCAGGAGGTGTGACGGCGGGAGACGAGCAGCAGGCATCGGTGCGAAGGACTAAGCCTGAGCTGCCCAAGGCAATCCCGGAGGATGTGAAAGCCATTGTGGCAAAATGGCCTTCTATCGTGGGCAACGCTGAGAATCCCATGAAAATGTATTTAAAGAGTGCTAGACTAAGCCTTGGCGGCGACAACAGACTGATGCTGGTTTTGGAGGACGGTTTGGCATCTGATTATTTTTTGCAGCATGCTGATAATAAGGAGCAGCTTGAGCTTTTGTTATCCGATTTCTCAGGCAAGGAGATTGAGGTGAACATTCAGACAGTGAATAATAAGCGTGAATTTGAGGACAATTATGTGGATTTGTCTCAGGTGATTCACATGGAGATTGAGGAAGAGGAATAGACATGTATTTTCCCCTTGCGGTGATATGATGTAAGGTGTTAAAATCAAAGGGTGCGAGACACAGTTTCAGTGATTAAAATAATTGGAGGATTTAAAAATGGCAAAACGAGGAGGCTTTCCCGGAGGTGCTATGCCCGGAAATATGAATAATCTGATGAAGCAGGCACAGAGAATGCAGCGTCAGATGGAGGAAGGACAGAAGGAATTAGAGGCTAAGGAGTTTACTGCCACAGCAGGCGGCGGTGCAGTGGAGGTTACGGTAAACGGTAAGAAGGAAATTGTAAATGTTAAGCTGTCTGAAGAGGTTGTGGACCCTGAAGACGTTGAAATGTTACAGGATTTGATTGTGGCTGCCACCAATGAGGCACTTCGCAAGGCCGAGGAAGCAAGTGCAGAGCTTATGGGCAAAATGACAGGTGGATTCGGAGGAGGCTTTCCCTTCTGATGGATATGTATAGTGGACATATCAATAAGTTAATAGAGGAGCTGGCAGCTCTGCCGGGAATCGGAAGTAAGTCCGCACAGCGCTTGGCATTTCATTTAATTAATATGCCTCAGGACAAGGTAAACCGTTTGGCAAATGTTATGATAGAGGCAAAGGCAAATGTGCGTTACTGCAAGGAGTGTTACACACTGACCGATAGAGAGATATGTCCGGTATGCGCAAATGAAAAGCGTAATCACAGGTTGATTATGGTAGTGGAAAACACAAGAGATTTGGCGGCATATGAGAAAACAGGCAAATATGAGGGCGTCTATCATGTGCTTCACGGAGCAATCTCTCCCATGCTGGGTATCGGACCGGGTGACATCAAGCTGAAGGAACTGATGGAACGGCTGCAGGAGGACGTGGAAGAGGTCATCATTGCAACCAACTCCAGCTTGGAGGGTGAGACAACTGCTATGTACATAAGCAAGCTGATTAAACCCACTGGTATCCGTGTCACCAGAATTGCCAGCGGAGTACCGGTAGGCGGAGATTTGGAATATATTGATGAGGTGACTCTGCTTCGGGCGTTGGAAGGCAGAGTGGAATTGTAGGAAGTTCTTGGAACGGCGGGCAAGTCGGAAAAATATTTTAGAAGGGAGCCAAGACGATGGCAGTAGAAAAAAGTGTATTTGGAAAAAGTCCTGACGGACAGGAGGTTATGCTGTATACCTTGAAAAACAGTAAGGGTATGCAGGTGAGCCTTACAAATTTAGGCGCAATTATTGTAAAGCTGATGGTGCCGGATAAGGCGGGAAATGTGGCAGATGTAGTCCTTGGATTTGATAAGGCAGAGGATTATTATAAGAATCCCAGCTTTTTCGGCGCAGTTATCGGACCCAGTGCAAATCGTATCGGTGGTGCAAGCTTTGAGGTGGACGGTGTGAATTATCAGTTGGACGTCAATGACGGACCCAATAATTTACATAGTCATTTTGATAAGGGGTATCATAAGCTGTTGTGGACAGCTGAAACAACCGACAACAGTGTCACATTTGCTTTGGAGGATAGTGACGGTAATATGGGATTCCCCGGCAATAAAAAGGTGCAGGTGACATATACCTTGAGTGAGGACAATGCCTTGACCCTGCATTATCATGGCAGCAGCGATAAGAAGACAGTTTTGAATTTTACCAACCATACTTATTTCAATTTGGACGGACATGACAGTGGAAGCATTGAGGCTCATGAGTTACAACTGAATGCCTCCTGCTATACGCCTGTTGTGGAGGGTGCAATTCCTACAGGAGAAATTGCATCTGTGGCAGGAACTCCCATGGATTTTACTGCTCCTAAGGTGATTGGCAAGGAGATTAATGAGGATTTTGAACAGTTAAAGCTCACCGGTGGTTATGATCATAATTGGGTTATTGACGGCTGGAATGGTGAACTGAAGGAGTTTGCGGTAGTGAAGGCACCTAAGAGCGGCAGAGTGATGAAGGCATATACCAATCTGCCCGGCGTGCAGTTCTATGCAGGCAACTGTATTGCACCTCAGGCAGGCAAGGGTGGTGTTTCTTATGATAAGCGTTTTGGCTTGTGCTTGGAGACTCAGTATTATCCTGACACCGTACATCAGCCTTCCTTCCCACCCTGCATTTTTGGTGAGGGAAAGGATTATGATTCCGTGACGGTATATCGCTTTGAATAATTGCGGAGTATAGCTATTGCAAAGATTGTCGAGCATTTTTATGTTTGTCCCGACAAAGATTGATAAAATACCTCTCGTGCCAATGCTATCATTGATAGAAACGGCATAGGAGGTGTTTTTATATGGAATTACCAAAAAATATTACACAAATCGGAGAATCGGACAGCGGCTGTAAAATTTATGTAGAGGATTATGTTGTTTCTTATATTAAGCAGTTGAACCATTTGGCACAGAATAAAGAAATGGCAGTTGCACTTTACGGTATTCGCAAGGAGGAAGCGGGAGTAGCCTATTTATTTTTTTACGGTGCGGCGAAGCTGGATTTTTTGCAGCGGGAGACAAGGCATTTATCACAGGCACAGCAGCAGGAAATTGAGCGGTTCAGAAGGCGCTATTTTTCTGAATATGAGTTCCTTGGCTATCGCCTGCTGAATGGTGAAATGATAGAGGGCTTTCACGTCTGCGAGCAGGGAATTTGCAGGTACATAACAGGATATGCGCAGTTCTACGAAAAAAATGACAGTATGCTGGCATATATGCTTGAAATTCGCAAGGAGGAGATACAGCCGGAGGTTGTCAATCAGGAGAAATACGAGGCGGTGCGTAGGAGACAGGAGGAGAGAAAGGCAGCCAGGGCTGATGAAGCTAATGGATTTGCTGAAAATTCCTCGAGTGCAGAATATACTTCGGAGCGGGGCAGACGCTATAGGGAAGCTCGCGCAAGACAGCGGGGAAGGCTGGCAGAGCCCGTATCCGTGCCAAATGTTCAGCGCCTCAAGGTATCAATCGTAGCTACATTTGCACTTTTATGTGTGTTGGGCTTGGCACTTGCAACCTCTGACGGCAGCGTAAAAAATGTACAGGTGGCAGCCAGGCGTCTGATTGATGAAATGACCCAACAAAAGCTGCCGGATACATTGGAGGTGGTAAATCAGAATGTACAGGCGGATACTTTAGCGACGGAGGACAAGCTGATAAGTGCTTTGGAAAAGGAAAATCAGTCTGCTGTTACACCTGTGCAGCAGCCCTTGGAGGTGCAGACTACAACACCGGAGCCTGCTTCAATACCAACACCCACACCCACACCTACACCTACGCCAACACCGACAGCTGAGCCACTTCCCACAACAGAGCCTGCGTCTGTCGATGCAGAACCGATTACAGAGCTTCCGGAGCCGGAACCGGTGGCGTACATTATACAGAAGGGAGATACTTTGATTGGAATCAGCGTCAGAAACTATGGAAGTGAAGCCAAGGTAAAGGAAATCTGTACACTGAATCAAATCACTAACCCTGATGATATTAAAATAGGTCAAAAAATTTTATTACCATAAGCACACGGACTTGTGGTATAATGTGAAAAAACGCAGAATTGGAATTTGACCCGACATACAATCCCTTAAAAAGGTAATCAAAAATATGGCAGATATAAAGAATTATCTGAAGGAAAAAGAAAAACGACAACAAAATCAAAATAATTATAAAAATAAAATCAAACGTCACAAGCTGGCTGCCGTGTACAGAATTGCTTTGGTGTTCATAGTGCTTGCGGCAGTGGCAGTTTTGATAGTGGTGCAGTACGAGAGACGTATTTATACAGGCTACGATATATTAACTTCTGTTCCCAGAGAGAAATCGCAGGAGGCTACAGATGTCCGGCTGCAGAATTCCATTTTGACCTACAGCAAGGACGGAGCGCACTGTACTGATAGCAAGGGGGCTGTGACCTGGAATCAAACCTACCAGATTCAGGATATAAAGCTTGCTCTGTGTCAGGATGTTGTGGCGATTGCCGACTATAACGGAAGAAGTATTTATGTGCAGAATACTCAAAAACAGTTGGGCGAGATAACCACCACAATGCCTATTAAGAATATTGCGGTATCTGCTACCGGAAATGTTACGGCAGTATTGGAGGACACGGACATTACATGGGTCAATACCTATAATGCTCAGGGGGAAATGATTTATACAGGACAGGCTCGTATGCATAATAGCGGCTATCCCAGTGCCATGAGTCTTTCTCCCAATGGTGAACTGCTGGCAGTCAGCTATGTGTATGTAGATGCAGGCGTGTTAAAAAGCAATGTAGTATTTTACAATTTGGGTCCGGTGGGAGCCAACCAAAGTGATTATATGGTAAGCGTTTTTACATATACGGATCAACTGGTGCCTGAGATACATTTTATGGACGATAATACGGCATTTGCGGTAGGTGATGCCCGATTAATGATTTATAAAGGCAGTCAAAAGCCGGTTTCACAAGCTGAATATTTGTATGATGCGGAAATACAGTCTGTTTTTTATAGTGATAAGTATATTGGCGTGGTATTTCCCTCCGACGTTGCTGAGACACGTTATAAAATGGAGGTATACAATGTTAACGGCAACAGGGTGGGCAGTTATTATTTTGATATAGATTACAGACATCTCTTTTTCGGAAAGGACAATTTTGTGGTTTACAACGAAACAGAGTGCATAATAATGACCCTTGAAGGTATAGAAAAATACAACGGTTATTTTTCGAAGGCAGTTAATCTCATGCTGCCAATGGGAGATACCTATAAATATTTGCTGGTTACGGACACCTCCATTGATACCATACAACTGAAATAAAGCAAATGAATCTGAATGTATATATATCATATAGATATATCAATTATTGAGATAAAAAACGGAGAGAGGAAGGGTTGAAAGCAACTTTCAACCTTGCGTTTTTGGGTCTGCTTCTACTTAGGAAAGCCCAAGCGAGAAAGGTACAGGTATAAAAATGAATTTGTTACTTATTGTTGCAGCACTGTTTTTATTATGTAAGGTGGTTGACGGCTATAAAAAAGGAATGGTGAAGGAAATCATTTCCTTTGTATCGCTTGTCATCCTGTGCGTTGTGCTGACACTAATAGCAAATGGTGTGAACAGCTATTTTGATGGTGAATATGCGAAGCTTGTCATGGTAGTAGTTTTGCTTGTTGTTTTGGGGCTGGTTCATCATTTGCTGGGAGTACTGTTTTTTTCTGCAAAAATGATTGTAAAACTACCTATTGTACATTGGCTGGATAAGGTACTAGGTATAGTGGTTGGAATTTTAGAAACTGTTTTGATTATTTGGACAATTTATACATTTATAATGCTGATGGATTTGGGGGCAATAGGACAGCAGATATTGATTTATACGGAAGAAAGCGAAATCTTGCTGTGGTTTTATCAGCATAATTATTTGGCATATTTATTGGAACATTTCAGCTCGGAAATCAGTTTAAGTCTCCCAAGCTTTTAAATTTAAGAGTTGGAATCTAGTTGTGTTAAAAATTCAGAAAATAGCATTGACAAATAAATTTGTGTGGTGTTATAATGAAACTCCACCGCACAAAAATAGTTGTGCAGATGGAAAAATAAAAAGTTTTTTTAAAAAAAGTTGTTGACAAAGCGAAGCACTCATGATATTATATCAGAGTTGCCGCTGAGAACAGCAGCACAATGAACCTTGACAAATAAACAGTAATGCAACCCTGAAAATTCACGAAAAAGATTTCCCAGACGCGAAGCGCTGGAGCAGATTTTTGAATGACGGCGAGGAGCTTACTCATCAGCCGGCATACGGAAAGCTGCGTACAATGCGAAGCATTGTGAAATCGGACGTGAGCGAAAGACGAAGTCTTGAGCTTGCGAAAAGGATTATTCAGAGAACAAAAGTGACAGAGGAAGAAGATTCCAAGTCACA
>Ga0129310_1000361_pt1 | contig 58019 bp, 47 predicted proteins | sample Go1ome_2_FD_94433 | JGI IMG/M metagenome (GOLD analysis project Ga0129310, IMG submission 94433) | Western lowland gorrila individual fecal microbial communities from Wisconsin, USA - Go1022A metagenome | ecosystem: Host-associated > Mammals > Digestive system > Large intestine > Fecal | place...
CCTCGCAAACCATTGATTTTATTGACTTTATTATACCAAATAAGAGCATTATCATCCATAACTATATTCAGTTGTCAAAGTACATTTGGGTGTTAATCAGATACTTTTGACACCCACATCTAAAGATGTTTTTGCAGTATTGAAAAAAAGCATTCGGAAAGTCCGCACTTCGTGCTCTACTGTCTGCTTTGCAGACACTTTCCTCATGTTTTTTCAATTCCTGCTTCGCAGGATACATATGACAATAAATATTCAAATATTTCTGCAAGCAGATATTTGAATATTTATTGTCATATTACTGCAAATAGTAACATCTTTAGCAGTTCGTTGGTACCATCCTGCTGATCAAAACTAGGGCTTTTTATAGTTTTTTTTGGTGTGTCACGGGATTTGGTTTACCCGTGATATTTTTTTTGCCTTTCGGGGCTTTTATATGAGGGAGTTTTCTATGTATATTTTAAGAACAAAAGCGGAGTTTGATAGTGCGCATTTCCTGAAGGATTATGTTGGTAAATGTGCGAATATTCATGGCCACAGATGGATCATCACTATAGAGGTTGGCTCTGAGGATGTTAAGTCTGAGGGACCTGACCGTGGTATGGTTGTGGATTTTGGAAAACTGAAGGATGACCTTAAGGAGGAGGCTTCGAAGCTTGATCATACGCTGATCCTCGAGAAGGGTAGCCTTAAAGAATCTACTAAGGCGGCTATGGCGGAGGAAGGCTTCTCTATGGTAGAGCTGGATTTTCGTCCGACGGCAGAGAATCTTGCAAAGTACCTCTATGAGGTTATGGAGGCAAAGGGTTATCAGGTTATCAGAGCTCGTGTATATGAGACACCTGAGAACTGCGCTGAGTATACAAGGTAGGTAATCTTACGAATGGAGACGATATGTTTAAAGTAGCGGAAAAGTTTGTAAGTATAAATGGTGAGAGCCGGCGCGCGGGTGAACTGGCCGTCTTCATAAGACTAGGTGGCTGTAACCTGAACTGTACGTACTGCGATACGGCGTGGGCTATACCTGAAGAGGCGTCTTATGAGCTGATGGATTCTCAGCATTTGCTTGAATATATTAAGGGTACAGGTGTTCAAAATGTGACGCTCACGGGTGGCGAACCGCTTCTTCACACGCTTGAATATATGGCGGGGGCTGAGACTGGGGGCTGTTTAGAAGACCTGGTTGCGGATATCATTTCACTGAATAAGCGAGTGGAGATTGAGACAAATGGAGCTGTCAGCATCAAGAGTTTATATGAACTCGCGAACTCGCTGTCGCTTAGGGATGAGCTTTCGATTACCCTGGATTATAAATGTCCTGGCAGTGGAATGTGCGAACAAATGCTGATGGAGAATTATGATTATCTTCGTGGGTATGATACCGTGAAGTTCGTTGTGATGAATCGTGAGGACTTGGATGCGGCGCGTACTGTTATTACGGAGAAGCAGCTGGTTGAACGCGGTATAGCGGTGTATCTGAGCCCAGTCTTTGGAGCAATAGAACCCCGCGAAATCGTTGAATATATGATAGAACATAAGATGAACGGCGTTACGAATCAGCTTCAGCAGCATAAGTTTATATGGCCTCCAGATATGAGAGGCGTATGATATCATTTCCTATAAATAATAGCTGGAAATGATGAAAGATAGATGATAAAAAGTAAGATAATATAAGAGATTATGGAGAATTAGAACATGGCAGTAGATCAGGAGAAAGTAAGAGAGCATATCAGAGGAATCCTTGAGGCGATTGGAGAGGATCCGGACAGAGAGGGGCTTCGCGAGACACCGGACAGAGTTGCCCGCATGTACAGCGAAATCTTTGAAGGAATCAGTTATACAAATGACGAGATAGCGAATATGTTTAATAAGACATTTGACGCTCCAACTAACAATGATATGGTTCTCGTCAGAGATATCGAGATATTTAGTTACTGCGAACATCATATGGCGCTGATGTACGATATGAAGGTAAATGTTGCGTACATCCCTAGGGAAAGAGTTATCGGACTTAGCAAGATTGCCCGTATCGCTGATATGGTCGGAAAGAGACTGCAGCTTCAGGAAAAGATTGGATTTGATATCGCAGAGATTATGGAGAAGGCTACTCTTTCTCCAGACGTAGCTGTAATCATCAGCGGAAAGCATAGCTGCATGACTGCTCGTGGAATCAAGAACACTCCTTCTGTAACACTTACGACTACATTTAGAGGAGCCTTTGAGAAGAATAAGGATCTGCAGGACAGAGTGCTTAGACTCATTGACCTCAGAATATCTAGAGATGATATATAGTAAGGAGTAAGATATGCAGAATATGAAGAATAAGAAGGAAGCGGTAGTTGTATTTAGCGGTGGTCAGGACAGCACCACTTGTCTTGTATGGGCTACTAAGATATATGAAAAGGTTTATGCAGTGTCATTTGACTATGGTCAGAGACATAAGAAGGAACTGGAGTGTGCGGCTGCTATAGCACAGGAGCTGGGAGTCGAGCATACAGTTCTTGATCTATCTGAGCTGAACCGTTTGGCACCTAATTCACTGACTAGAGAGGATATAGAGGTAGATAAGGATGCACCTGATGAGGGAACTCCAAACTCTTTCGTTGAAGGAAGAAATCTTCTGTTCCTCACTTATGCAGCAATCTTTGCTAAAACTCATGGAGTGACAGATATAATAACTGGAGTTTCGCAGAGTGATTTCTCTGGATATCCAGATTGCAGGGATATATTTATCAAGTCCCTTAACACAACACTGAATCTTGCGATGGATTATGGCTTCTGCCTGATAACACCACTTATGTGGATTGATAAGGAAGAAACCTGGGAACTCGCGGACAGTCTCGGTGCATTTGATCTGGTTAGAGAGAAGACTCTTACTTGCTACAATGGTATAATAGGAGATGGCTGCGGCGACTGCCCGGCTTGTAAACTTAGAAAACGTGGTTTGGAAAGATATCTTGAGAGAAGAGGAGATCGATGAAGAATCTACTTTTTATTGTTAATCCAAAGGCGGGAAGAACTGTTATTAAGTCAGAAATGATAGACATACTTGAGGTTTTCTCGAATGCTGGCTATAAGGTTGAGGTTTATCCAACTAAGAGTCAGGAGGATACAGAAAAGTATGTTTATGAAAATGCTGAAAGCTTTGACCTAGTTGTTTGTGCTGGCGGCGATGGAACGCTGGACAACACAGTCGGCGGTATTATGAGGCTTGAGAGGAAAATCAAGAGACGTATTCATATGGGATATATTCCGTGTGGGAGTACAAATGATTACGCCAGAAGCCTTCGTATCAGCATGGATCCGGTTCAGGCCGCAAGAGATATTATGGAGGGTGATATCTGTCACGTAGATGTGGGAAGGCTGGGGAATACATTTTTCATCTATGTTGCAGCCTTTGGTGCATTTACGGATGTCACTTATTCGACTCCGCAGAATATGAAAAATGCTCTTGGACACGCGGCTTATCTGCTTGAAGCTAGTAAGACGCTCTTCAATCTCAAGAGTTACAAGATCAGGGCACTCTTTGATGGTGAAGAGGTAAGCGGTGACTTTATCTACGGTCAGATTACGAACTCTTTATCTGTCGGAGGCTTTAAGAATATTGGCTCCAAGGATATGTCATTTTCGGATGGCCTTTTTGAGACAGTCCTTATAAAGACTCCGGAGACTCCATTTGAGCTTCAGAGAATTATCAACAGTCTTCTCGTGGACGACCTTTCTGATGATATGATAGTCTTCAGAAAGTCTTCTAGAGTTGTGCTTAAGTGCCAGGAGGAACTTCCTTGGACAGTTGACGGTGAATATGGCGGAAGTTATAAAACTACTAGAGTTTCAAATATACGTAAAGCAGTATCACTTACACTAAAGAGCAAGAGTGCATTTCCAGGCTAGGAGATGCACTTTTAAAATGTTTAGCATTATGGTATAATTGATTAGTTTTGTCGAAACCATAATTAAATGGGGAGAATGAATGAAGAAGCAACTGAAGCAGTGTCTTAATCTTTTGGTCCTGCTATTCAAGTTAATTGCATATTTCTTGATATTCTGGATATTCTACAGGGCGTTCGCTATAGAGAACTGGCAGCTCCTTGGAGTAAACAGAACTTCTGTGGTAACTACTATTAGTTACCTTCTTTCGGGTTATCTTTTCCTTAGCATTTACGGTAGCTATGATATCGGTAAGAGGAAGAGTAGACCTATCATTATCTCGTTATGCCTTGCGGCAGCTATGACGGATGCTGTGGCGTACATCATGTTGTCGGTCATGAATACTAACGAGAACAATAACCAGACATTTACACTGGAGCAGCCGTGGCTCCTTATAATCGTCTTTATACTTCAGGCTATAGTTATAGAGCTCTGCGTATATGGCGGCAACTGGATATATTTCAAGATATATGATCCTGAGAGATGTCTCATAGTAACCTCTTCCCAGAGGTCTCTTGACGAGATAAGCAAGAGCGTCCGCAAGTACAGACTTCAGTACAAGATATGCAGAAATATGGATTATCGAAATGAGAATCTTCGCGATACTATCCAGAAGTACGATACTATCTTCGTATACGATGTTCCTATAAAGGAGCGTACACAGATTGTCGAGTTCTGTTATCAGAACATGAAGAATGTATATATCAACCCTGAGATGGCTGACGTTGTAGAGAGAACTTCTCATCACGTTATGCTGGACGATGTATCCCTCTTCGAGCTTACATCTCTTGGTCTTAGAGCCGAGCAGAAGGCGCTTAAGAGATTCTTCGATATAGTAATCTCTGGACTTGCGCTCATTATTACATCACCTATAGTTGTCGTAGCTGCTATAGCTATCAAGCTGGATGACGGTGGCTCGATATTCTTTAAGCAGAACCGTGCCACAAGAGGCGGTAAGATATTCTCAGTATATAAGCTGCGTACTATGAAGGAAAATGTGGACAACTACCTTTCTGTTGTCGATGATGACCGAATCACTAAGGTGGGTCGCCTTCTAAGACGTTTTAGAATTGACGAGATTCCTCAGTTCTTAAATGTTATAAAGGGTGATATGTCAGTGGTTGGACCACGACCTGAAATGCTGGCGAATATATTTAACTATACAAATGATCTTCCTGAGTTCGAGTATCGTCTCAGGGTTAAGGCCGGAATCACAGGCTACGCGCAGATTGCTGGTAAGTACAATACTTCACCAAAGGACAAGCTGGTTCTGGACCTTATGTATATTGAGGAGTATTCAATGTGGATGGATATCAAAATGATATTCCAGACACTTATTGTTATATTTAAGAAGGATTCAACAGAGGCTTTTGCAAATGAGGCAGAGGCCAGATACGAGAAGTATTACGACAAAGTATATCCGGGGGAAGCAAAATGACAACTACACATACGATAGATATTCTGATGGCTACTTACAATGGGGCAGAGTTTGTAGATAAGCAGATTAAGTCTCTCGTGACACAGTCTGAGGACGGACTTATAAGTTCTAGTGGAGAAAAGATACGACTTATCATCAGAGATGACGGGTCAACAGATAACACTCTCGAGATCATCAAAAAGAGAGTTGAATACACAAAGGCAAAGCGTGAGAATCCGATGGAGGTTAAAATCCTTGACGATGCTAAGCACACAGGATCTCCAACACAGTGTTTCATGAAGCTGCTGAGCATTGCAACTGGCGACTACGTGATGTTCTCTGATCAGGATGACATGTGGTATCGTAGAAAGACAGAGACCACATTTGCCCGTATGAAAAAATGTGAAGAAAAATACGGCAAGGACACGCCTATACTAGTACATACAGATCTATCCCTTATGAATGAAGAGGGAAGGAAGATAGCTGACTCCTTCTTCGATTATCAGAAACTTCCTCGGGAAGAGGGCGTTAGAGATAGTATCGGACAGCTACTAATTCAGAATACAGTAACAGGATGTACCCTTATGATGAACAGGGCGGCGGCAGATCTTCTGCGTGAAGCTCCTGCATCAGAAATGGTACTCATGTATGATCATTATGCGGCTATTCTTGTAGCAGCTACTGGTCATGTATCATTTGTGGACGAACCACTTATCAGATACAGACAGCACAGCAAGAACTCTGTGGGAGCTCATCAGGCTGGCAGCGTAGATGAATACAAGTCGCGTCTCATCTTCGGAAGAGAGAAGTTCCTGAAGGATATGGACCTGAGCTACAGACAAGTGGGCTACATCCTGAAGAGATACGAAGATAAGATTCGCGCACGTCGCGGTCAGAAGACTGTCGATATGATGAAGGAATATTCCGAGCTCATAATGGCAGGCAAGAGAGAAAAGCTGGAGTTCTTCCAGAAGTACGGAGTATATAAGAACGGCGCCATCAAAAAGCTCGTGCAAATGATCTGGTGCTAATTTTTTCAAAATGAGTCACCCCTCACGTCGGACGTACAAGGTGACTCAGACCAAGACTACGAAGTAGTCTTGCGGAGCAAAGCGACCATCAAGCCGCAGTGCCTCGCAGGCACATGCGTGCCTGTGAGGGCAGGCGGCGTTAAGATAGGGGTCATTTTGTTAATGGTAAGCAATTATGAAGATTACAGGTGGAGTAGTTACCTACAACAATAAAAAAACGATTGAACGATGCATCAGTTCGGTTCTTAAAATGAACATAGATAAGGAATATGATTTTTGTCTATATGTTTATGACAATGGCTCGACGGATGGGACGCCTGAACTGATTGAGTCTAAGTTTCCAAATGTAAAACTTATCCGTAACACGGAGAACAAGGGATTTGGAGCAGGGCATAACGCTATAATCAAACGCGTGAAGAGTGATTATCATTTCGTGATAAATCCAGATATTTATCTGGATGACGACACGATAGCGGTACTTGCTGATGTGCTTGGCAAGGATGAATCTATCGGACTTATCACACCGAGGATTATGAACAACGACGGAACTGAGCAGTTCCTTCCGAAGTATTGTCCGACGGTGAGATATGTCTTTATCAGTAAGATACCTGGTTTCAAGTATCTTCGTCGTAGATACACTCGTCAGGAGGAAGCGTTAAATGAACCAACTGAGATTGAGTTCTGTACAGGATGCTTCTTCGGTGCAAGGACTTCATATCTGAGGAGAATGAAGGGATTCAGCAATCACTACTTTATGTATTGCGAGGATTCGGATCTTTCGAGAAGAGTTAGAATGAATGGAAAGAAGATTATCTTCTATCCGGAAGTTTCGGCGTATCATAACTGGCAGAGAGATAATACAGGAAATCTGCGAGGTATATATCGATTTGTGAAGTCGCTCGTAGTATATTTCCGTAAATGGGGATTTGCTTTCTAGGTTATGTCAGACTTATAGATTAAGAGATTGTATTCAGGTTTTTGGTATGGATATTAGGAAATTATTAAAAGTTAATACTATAAATATTATAATCTTAGCTTTGGCTTTTCTTTTTAAGTTCGTGACTGGATTTATGTTTGATGATCATTCGGGTGACAATACAAGTATTGTCATGATGACGAATGTTATCACGGCCATCCTTCTTGTTGGCTGGGCTGGATATACCATTTATTCTAATATGACTGTTATAAAAGAATATAATGATAGGGATAAGGCTCTTTTAGCTGGAGCAAGATCTCGCCTTTTAAAAGCGGGAAACCAGAGGGCTTTCACGAATGAACGCCAGCATCTCGTTAAAATGTGGGACAGTATGATGACTAGGGAAAAGTATTTTCTCAGTAAGGATAGAGATGACAGAGTTAAAGATTTATATCTTATGACAAGAAACCAGATGATGAGATATGTCACTGATGCTAGTGAGTATATGGAATCTTTTGATTATATATCTGGAAAGGATTCTGGTTATCTTAAGGGAATTTGTAATGAAGCTGAAGTCATGCTGAATAAGTTTAATACTATAGTTGAGCTGTCTGTGTCTGTTGATGATGATGTATTATCTTATGACACACGTGAAATGGACGACATGATCGAAGCTCTCGAAGAACTTAAGAAATCTGGCAAGAATAAGTTGGCTAGATAAGTGCTTTGTTAGATAAAGTATGGTTTTTATGGAGGGATAAAAATGAAGAAGAGTAATTCTGCAATGGTTGTCGGTATAATATTTGCGGTAATTATCGTTCTGATGATCGGAATATTTGCTGTATTTAAGTCATCATCAGGTGGTAAGACTACGGATTCTATGCTGAAGCATATTAAGGTTACAAAGGCTGATCCAGTGAAGGCACCTATTTCGTTGGACGACAATACTTTGTACGATGAGCTGCCAGAGATTGCTAAGTATCCAGTTGCAGTCCAGGGAAGTGGCAAGCTTGATGTTGAGATATTTACTTCAGGTGAGAAGGCTGGCAAGGATAACGACAGCTGGCTTATAGATGTTGCAGAGAGATTTAATAATGCGGGAAATGAAATCGATGGAATGTCTGTATCTATGACAGTTCGCTCAGTTCCATCAGGTACCGCTGCTGACTATATCATTTCTGGAAAATATCTTCCAGATATCTACACTCCAAGTAATACACTTTTTGGAGAGTACGCTATCGTAAATGGTGGAAATCTTGAGCTTCACACTGACAGACTTGTTGGTAATACAGCGGGTATCCTCGTGAAGAAGGGTGCATATACAGAGTTTAGCGACGTTATCTCAGCGGTTCAGAGCGGTCAGCTTAACATGGGTTATACTAACCCACAGACTAGTGCGACAGGTCTTAACCTTCTGCTGACACTCCTCAAGGATGGCCAGGATAACTTCACAAAGTTCAACCAGAATATTCCTTATGTTGCATATACTACTCAGCAGATGAGAGACAGCGCTTCAAATGGTAAGCTGGACGCAATTCTCACAGAGTATCAAACATACATAAATGATCAGAATCTTACAAGCGTATATGATTTTATTCCATTTGGAATGAGACATGACAATCCTGCCTACATTTGCGACAAGGCTGGAAAGACTGAGGCTGAGCTTCAGGCTATAGATATGGTTATCGATTACTGCCTCAGCGATGAGATGCAGAAGATCGCAACTAACAAGGGATTTAATGCAAATGATGACTACAAGTCTGAGCTTTCATTTACGGGAGCTGAGGTATCACAGGGTCTTGATAGCTACAAGGTTTACAAGGACAACGGTAAGGATATCATAGCTGTATTCGTTGCAGACTGCAGTGGTAGTATGTCTGGTGATCCTATGAATCAGCTGAAGGAGTCTCTCTCAAATGGTATGCAGTACATTAACGAGAATAACTATGTCGGTCTCGTAAGCTACAGCAACAATGTTCAGATTGAGGTTCCTATCGCTCAGTTCGATATGAACCAGAAGGCGTACTTCCAGGGCGGTATTAATTCGCTTTCCGCAAATGGATCAACAGCCAGCTACGATGCAGTAGTTGTTGCTATGGATATGATCGAGGAGGCGAAGAAGGATCATCCTGATGCAAAGCCAATGATCTTCCTACTTAGCGATGGTTATCAGAATGTTGGTTACGACCTCGGTACAGTAACTCCAGCGCTGAGGGAGTCAGAGATTCCTGTTTACACAATCAGCTACACTTCAGAGGCTGATACAGAGGCAATGCGTAAGCTTTCAGAGGTAAATGAGGCTGCAACAATAAATGCAGACAGCGATGACATCGTATACAAGATCAAATCGCTCTTCAACTCACAAATGTAAAAATGAGTCACTTGTTACCTCTTTAATAAGGAGGAAAAAATGAATCCATTAGACACTATGCAACTTGCGGGAAGACTTGGAATATTCAAGCAGCAACACCCTAAGTTTGGATTGTTCCTTAAATCAGTAGCCGGAAAAGGGCTTGAAGAAGGCTCAGTTATGGAAGTTAAGTTCCGAGCTGTAGATGGCGAGGAGTATCTGGCCAATATAAAGCTGACGAAGGAAGATATCGAAACACTCGATATTATTAAGAAGCTAGGCCAAGCGAATAGATAGTTAAAAATGAGTCACCAGTTACGTCGAAGCAACTGGTTGACTCATTTTTGGTTAGTAATTTTCTTGTTGACGAAAGTTATAAAAAGTTATAAATTGATTATAAAGTTATAAATACTTATAAAAAGTTATAAAACAAATCAAAAGTTATAAAAGGTTATAAAAGGGGTGGCTATGTCAAATCCATTTACATTATCATTTGGAAAAGAACCAACAGAGTTTATATCGAGATTATCTCAGACAAATGAAATAATTGAAGATTTTAATTCTAAAGATCCAGTCAGTCAGGTATATATGATTACCGGGGTTAGGGGTTCTGGTAAAACGGTTATGCTGACTAAGATAAAGAAGATGATTTCAGAGTATAATGACTGGATAGTTATAGAATTAAGTCCTATAAAAGAAATGCTTAACACATTGGTAGCAAAGCTCTATGCAGAACCAGAGCTTCATAAGCTCTTTATAAAAGCAAAGCTCGATTTGTCTAAGTTTGGCTTAGGAGTTTCTATTGAAAATGAACCTCCAGTGTATGATGTTGAAACAGCTCTTTCGAAAATGTTGTCCGAACTTAAGAAAAAAGGAAAGAAGCTACTGATCGCAGTGGACGAGACCGTAGTTAATAACTACGTAAGAGAGTTCACAAGTGTCTTTCAGATATTAATGAGAGATGAATATCCTGTATTTTTAGTTATGACTGGACTTTTTGAAAATATTCATGATTTACAAAATCAGGATGGACTTACATTTCTTTTTAGAGCACCAAAGGTGGTGATGGCGCCTCTTAGTATCGGAGCTATATCGAAGACTTATGATAGAGTTTTCAATTGTGGAACTGAGAGAACAAAGGAACTTGCAGAACTAACTAAGGGGTATCCGTATGCATTTCAAGTATTAGGATATCTTTATTGGAACCAAAAAGATAATCCTGATATGGAAGAAGTTGTCCAGCAATATGATCAGTATCTAGAAGAATATGTGTATTCTAAGATATGGAGTGAGTTTTCGGCTAAAGATAAATCTATAGTTGGAGGAATCGTAGAAGAGTTGGATGAAAATGATTCTGGTTTAGTTAAGAACTCATCCTTGCGCGAAAGATTAGGGCTGTCATCAGGGGAATTCTCAGTTTATCGAGATCGTCTTGTTCGAAAAGGTATACTGGATACTTCGAATTATGGGTATATCACCTTTAAGCTTCCTAGATTTAAAGAAATAGTAAAATATTGGATATAAAGATAATATATGACAAAGCCAGTCGTATGTGCTAAACTAAATGAGTCACTTTCCACGTCCGACGTAACAGGTGACTCAAAAATGAGTCAACTGTTACGTCGGACGTGGAGGGTGACTCATTCAGAATGAGATTATAAGAAAAGAGGAAAAGAATATGAGTCACGATAAGTATGAGAGTCCTTTATCACAAAGATATGCAAGCAAGGAGATGCAGTATATCTTCTCTCCAGACAAGAAGTTTAAGACTTGGAGAAAGCTGTGGATCGCACTTGCAGAAACTGAGATGGAGCTGAATCTTCTGGGCGAAGATGGTCAGCCTCGTATAAATCAGGAAATGATAGATGAGCTTAAGGCAAATGCTGAAAATATAGATTATGATATGGCTAAGGCTGAAGAAGCTAAGGTTCGTCATGATGTTATGGCACACGTACATACATATGGTGCTTCTTGCCCAAAGGCCGCTGGTATCATTCACCTTGGAGCAACAAGCTGCTACGTTGGCGATAACACAGACGTTATCATTATGACAGAAGGTCTGAAGCTCGTTCGTAAGAAGCTTCTAAATGTATTAAATGAGCTTTCAAAGTTCGCTATGGAATATAAGGATCTTCCTACTATAGCATTTACTCATTTCCAGCCAGCTCAGCCTACAACAGTAGGTAAGCGTGCAACTCTCTGGATGAATGAGTTCTTCATGGATCTTCAGGATGTAGAGTACATGATCTCACAGCAGAAGCTTCTTGGATCAAAAGGTACAACTGGTACTCAGGCTTCCTTCCTTGAGCTCTTCAACGGAGACCACGACAAGGTTAAGAAGTTAGATAAAATGATAGCTGAGAAGATGGGATTTGATGATGTATACCCAGTATCTGGTCAGACATATTCACGTAAGGTTGACTCACGTGTTCTGAATGTACTTTCTGGAATCGCGCAGTCAGCTCATAAGTTCTCAAATGATATAAGACTCCTTCAGCATCTTAAGCAGATTGAGGAACCATTTGAGAAGAATCAGATCGGTTCATCAGCTATGGCATATAAGAGAAATCCTATGAGAAGTGAGCGTATCGCTTCCCTTGCAAACTATGTAATCTGCGATGCACTTAATCCTGCAATCGTAGCATCTACACAGTGGTTTGAGAGAACACTTGATGACTCTGCTAACAAGAGAATCTCTGTTCCAGAAGCATTCCTTGCAGTAGACGGAATCCTTGATCTTTGCCTAAATGTAGTAGATGGTCTTGTAGTTTATGACAAGGTAATCGAGAAGAAGTTCATGGAAGAGATTCCATTTATGGCTACAGAGAATATCATGATGGACGCTACAAAGGCTGGTGGAGACAGACAGGAGCTTCATGAGAAGATTCGTCAGTACTCTATGGAAGCTGGCGCAAATGTAAAGAGAGAAGGCAAGGAGAATAACCTCCTCGATCTCATCGCAGCTGATCCTGCATTTGGAAAGACTCTTGATGAGCTTAAGGAGCTTATGAAGCCATCACTCTATGTTGGTCGTGCACCACAGCAGACAGAAGAATATATCAACGAAGTAATTCAGCCAGTGCTCGATGCTAACAAGGCAGAGCTTGGACTTACAGCAGAGATAAACGTGTGATTAATGATGTTCAAGCAGATTTATATGATAAGCACCGTGAAAGCTGGCTTTCTAAGGTGCTTCATCAGATAAATCTATATGAGGCGAAGCCTCATCATTGCTGAACAGGAGTTGCGAAGCAACGGGTTCAGCAATTGCTTGAACAATAAAGGAGAATGAAGTTATGAAGTTTTTTGTGACAGGTGTTTGTGGTCAGCTTGGCCACGATGTAATGAATAATCTTGCAGCTCGAGGTTATGAGGGCGTTGGAAGTGATATCCAGCCTGAGTATAGTGGAGCGGCTGACGGCACAGCAGTTACTACTATGCCATATGTTTCTCTTGATATAACAAATAGAGAGGCTGTGCTTAGTAAGATTCAGGAAATCAAGCCAGATGTAGTTATCCATTGTGCAGCCTGGACTGCAGTAGACGCCGCTGAGGATGAGGAGAATCAGCCTAAGGTTCGTGCCATAAATGTGGATGGAACTCAGAATATTGCAGATGCTTGTAAGGCACTGGATTGTAAGATGATTTACATTTCCACTGATTATGTGTTTAATGGCCAGGGTGAGAAGCCTTGGAAGCCTGATTGCAAGGACTATGCGCCACTCTGCGTGTATGGACAGACTAAGCTTGATGGAGAGCTTGCAGTTGCAAACACTCTCGAGAAATATTTCATTGTGCGAATCGCTTGGGTATTCGGCGTAAATGGCAAGAACTTCATCAAGACTATGTTAAATGTTGGAAAGACTCACGACAGAGTTACAGTCGTTTCAGATCAGATTGGAACTCCAACATATACATTTGACCTTGCTCGTCTTCTTGTGGATATGGCCGAGTCTGAGAAGTATGGTTACTATCATGCAACAAATGAGGGCGGCTTTATCTCTTGGTATGAATTCACTAAGGAAATCTATAAGCAGGCAGGATATACAACGGAGGTTGCTCCAGTTACTACGGCTGAGTACGGAATCTCAAAGGCAGCTAGACCATTTAACTCAAGACTTGATAAGTCTAAGCTTGTGGAAATGGGATTTGAACCACTACCTACATGGCAGGATGCGCTCAGCAGATACCTGAAAGAAATCGAGTTTTAATTAGTTAAATAGACATTTGTCATATGACATAAAACTTGCAGGAAACACTCTAAATTGCTATTTGGGTGTTTCCTTTTCTTATGTTTACTGTTATAATCTAGGGGAATGTGCGTATTTATGGGAAATGAAATGACACTAGCAAAGTATACGCATAATAAGGGATGGTTTGAAAGTGAAAGTTCAGACCGGAAGTCTAGAGAAAAGGGGAAAAATATAGTATGGACGGAAATAATATGAATCCAACAGGACCAAATCCTAATCTGGTTGGTGGCCAGCCAGTACAGCAGCCGGGTGGTCAGTTTGGTGGACAGCCACAGCAGTTACAAGGCGGTCAGTTCGGTGGACAGCCACAGGCACCACAGCAGCCAGGCGGTCAGTTCGGTGGACAGCCACAGCAGCCACAAGGCGGTCAGTTTGGTGGACAGCCACAGGCACCACAGCAGCCAGGCGGCCAGTTTGGCGGACAGCCACAGCAGCCTAAGCCACAGCAACCACAGGGCGGCCAGTTCGGTGGACAGCCACAGCAGCCACAGGGCGGCCAGTTCGGTGGACAGCCACAGCAGCCACAGGGCGGTCAGTTTGGTGGACAGCCACAGCAGCCGCAAAGCGGTCAGTTTGACGGACTAAAGCCACAAGGCGGTCAGTTCGGTGGACCAAAGCCACAGCAGCCACAGGGCGGCCAGTTCGGTGGACAGCCACAGGCACCACAGGGTGGTCAGTTTGGTGGACAGCCACAGCAGCCAGGCGGCCAGTTCGGTGGACCAAAGCCACAGCAGCCGCAAAGCGGTCAGTTTGACGGACTAAAGCCACAAGGCGGTCAGTTCGGTGGACAGCCACAACAGCCACAGGGCGCAAATCCATATGCTCAGCAGAGTAAGCCAACTCCAGGTATGGTATATAATGATGCACCTGCAGGTGGATCAAACTCATTTGGCCAGCCAGGCCAGCCAGGCCAGCCGGGTGGACCGGGAGCTCCAAAGGGACCACAGCCTCCAAAGAGTGGCGGACCTAACATGGGTCTTATCATAGGAATTGCAGCTGGTGCAGTTGCACTGATTGGTATTATTATCGCTGTAATCCTAATGCTTGGTGGAAAGAATATAAAGGGCGCTGAAGAGGCATCACTTGGATTCGTTCAGGCATATAGTGATCTTGATTTTGAGACTATGCAAAGCTATGTTCCAGAAGAAATAGCTGATGATGAAGATTACGAGTTTAATGAAGAAGATACAGAAGAAATGACAGATCTTCTGAAGTCATTTGGTTTCGAGCTTAAGGATCCTGAGATTGTTGAGTCAGAGAGACTTGATCCTAAGGCTACAGCTAAGGAAATGAATGACAAGTTCGAGACAAGCTTTAAGTTCAAGAATGCTGCAAGAGTAGTTGTTGATGCTACTATGAGCGTAACATTTTTCGGTGAGACAAAAGAGGAAGATGTTGAGTTCGAGTTCACTTGTGGTAAGATTGGTGGAAAATGGTACATCGTTGACTGTGAAGATAACTCAGATGAAGTATTTGAGGAAGAAGAGGAAGAAGTTGAGGATGATACAGAAGCTTCTATAGATAATACAGATGACGAAGCTACAGATGATGAAGCTACTGATGATGATGCTGAGCTTGTCGATGAAGATATCGAGGGTGATCCAAGCTCAAATGGCGAGAGCGATTCTGATGAGGTTGGAAGCATGGCTGAAATCATCGGTCTTAATACTGCAGAGAGCCATGTAGTTGCTGCTCCTGAAGGTGTTCCAGATGATTATAAGCAGATGACATTCTCATTTGAGGGAACTACTCATACATTACCATTCTCACTTAAGGAACTCGATTCTAATTGGGTACTAAATGAGGATTACTTCTACAAGGATGATGAGGAGCTTGAGCCAGGTGAAGATTCATCATCTAATTCACATGAGAATTCTAACTATGATGAGTGGTTTGATCTGTATGTCGCAACATGTAATCCTACAGACCAGACTCTTGCATATGCTGATACATATGTAAATGAGTTCGACGCTGACATTGATTACTGCGATTCAGACAATTATCCAGAACTCATTCTTTCAAAGGGTATCACATGGCATTCATCACTTCAGGATATATACGATGCTTATGGCGAACCAAGTAGCATTTACATGGGTTATGATAACTCATACGTATATCTGTATTACTATATAGATGAGTATGGTTTCGATGAGCTGACACTTGAGGTAAGCTTTGAGAAGGGACTTACTAGAATAGAGTACGATAACTGGAATTGGGATAAGTAATCCATAGACACTAGCAAGACCTCTGCAAGCTCAAAGCTGCGGAGGTCTTTTTAGATGTATCTGGCTTGTGAAATGAGGCTCGGAGACTATAGGAGATAAAGCTATGGCTGACATTTTAGAGTATTTGGACTGGCGTGGAGATATACCATTTGACGTTGATCCTTTTAATGATGTGGATAACTTAATACTTGCGCAGATTGCCTATACGGATTTTGAAGGCGTAATGACACAGGATGAGGAACTTCCTATAGAAGAAGCTGCGGGGTTATACTTCAACATTCATACGGAAGAAGAGGTTATGGCTCGCGATACATTTTTCAAGTGTGCTCCTCTGGTTCTCAGGAAGGCGTCGGAGTGCAGGCGTTTTCAGGGGACGACTGTTGGACGATATATCAATATGATTAGTCCTGACCGTGAGGAACAATATTCAGCAGTTACTTATCGCCTGCCAGATGGAGTGTGTTACGTTGCATTTAGAGGCACCGATAACACCATCGTGGGCTGGAAGGAAGACTTTAATCTTACATTTATGAATGAGACTGCTGGGCAGCGTCGCGCGGTGGAATACGTAAATTACTACTTTAAGGATACGGACGAACGCCTGATTCTCGGTGGTCATTCCAAGGGCGGTAACTTCGCGGTTTATGCAGGAGCCTTCTGCGAGCAAAATGTCCAGGATAGGATCATAAATGTATATTCCAACGATGGCCCTGGGTTCAGAGATGAGATATTGGCGAGGGATGGCTACAAGCGAATCTTGCCGAGAGTGGTCAGCATACTGCCTGAGGAAACTATAGTCGGAGTGCTTCTGTCAAATGAGTACGAAAACCATATCGTGAAGAGCTCGGCGAAGGGTATCAATCAGCATGATCCTATGACCTGGCAGGTCTATGGAAATGGATTTGTTGAGGAGGAGCACCGAAGCGAGAGCAGTCATCTCATCGATAAGACTATGATGAAATGGCTTGCTACTATGAATGACGAGGACCGAGCTGCATTTACGGATTCTCTTTTCTCGACGATTGAGTCCACAGGAGTTACGACTCTTCATGAAGTAAGTGAGGGCGGTCTCAAAACTATAGCCGAACTCATGAAGTCTCTGAAGAATATGGCGCCTGAGAGGCAGCAGGAGTTTTCTGCCAGCGTGAAGAGACTTCTTAAGATTGGCAGCGAGCTAGCTGTGAAGGATGTGAAGAGCAAGGCGAGACTTCCGAAGATAGAACGTATGGTTGATAGAAAGACTGAGCTTAGAAAGACGATGAAGGATATCCGAGGCAGTCTTACTGAGACTGAGCTCGCGGAGTATTCTCATAGTATATGCGAGACGGTGAGAGGTCTCAGAGTGTATGAAGAGGCTGATATCGTGCTTGCTTATATGAGTATAGGCAGTGAGGTTCGTGTACAGGAGCTGATAAACTCTGCGCGAGCTGACGGCAAGAGAGTCTATATTCCGAAGGTTATAAGCAAGAAGGAAATGAGATTTTACCTATATGATGGTAAGTTCACGAAGGGCAGCTTCGGTATCAAGGAGCCTAAGAATACGAGTGATATGAAAATGTATGACGCGGAGCTGGAGCATCTCTTAGGTGAGAACAGACGTACACTTGTGATAGTGCCGGCACTTGCTTTCGATATCGAGAAGAATCGTCTCGGATATGGTGGTGGATATTATGACCGCTTCTTCGAGAAGGTGGAAGGGTACCCGGTTTCATTTGTGGCTGTAGGCTTTGACTGCCAGATCATCGACAGCATTCCGACGGAGCCAAATGATAAGAAACCCGAGATGATTGTTACAGAGAATCGTATAATTACCTAAATGGTCACAACATATTCTTAAAACGTCACAATATAACCCCTTTTTTTCTAGGGAAAGTTGTGGTACAATAGCAAATTGCGGGGTTTTGTCGTTATAGTAAGCGATATTTCCGCGAAGTATAGTCACTGTTAATTAATAAATTGTAGGAGGCGTATTAATGGTTACTGCAGTAGTAGGTGCTAACTGGGGAGACGAAGGAAAAGGAAAGATAACAGATATGCTGGCTGAGAAGGCCGACATCGTCATAAGATTTCAGGGAGGAGCAAATGCTGGTCATACAATCATTAACGATTATGGCCGTTTCGCACTTCATACACTTCCATCGGGAGTTTTCTATGACCATACAACAAGTATCATAGGAAATGGTGTAGCTCTTGATATCCCTAAGCTTTTTAAAGAGATTAAGTCTATCGAGGACGGCGGTGTTCCAACACCTAAGATTCTCGTGTCTGACAGAGCACAAATGGTAATGCCATATCACGTTCTTCTTGATTCATATGAGGAGGAGAGACTTGCTGGTGCGTCCTTCGGATCAACAAAGTCGGGTATCGCTCCATTTTACTCAGATAAATATGCTAAGATCGGTTTCCAGGTTTCTGAGCTCTTCGAAGATGAGAAGACACTGAAGGAGAAGATCGAGCGAGTAATAGCGCAGAAAAATGTGCTCTTAGAGCATCTGTATCATAAGCCACTCCTTACAGTTGATGAAGTATATGCGACTCTTATGGAGTATAAGCAGATGGTTGAGCCATATGTTGCCGATGTTTCTGCATTTTTATATCAGGCTATGAAGGATGGCAAGAATGTTCTTCTTGAGGGACAGCTTGGTTCAATGAAGGATCCTGACCACGGTATCTACCCTATGGTTACTTCTTCTTCAACACTTGCTGGTTACGGTGCAATCGGTGCTGGTATCCCTCCATATGAGATTAAGAAAGTTGTTACAGTTTGTAAGGCTTACTCAAGTGCAGTTGGTGCAGGTGAGTTCGTAAGTGAGATCTTCGGCGAAGAGGCTGATCTTCTTAGAACACACGGTGGTGACAAGGGTGAGTTTGGTGCGACAACAGGTCGTCCACGTCGTATGGGTTGGTTCGACTGTGTTGCATCTAAGTATGGCTGCCGTCTTCAGGGAACAACAGATGTTGCATTTACAGTTCTTGATGCACTTGGATATCTTGATGAGATTCCAGTATGTGTTGGCTATGAGATAGATGGCGAAGTTACAACGGACTTCCCTGTTACAACAAAGCTTAAGAAGGCTAAGCCAGTACTTAAGGTTCTTCCAGGATGGAAGAGCGATATCCGTGGCATAACAAAGTATGAGGATCTTCCTGAGAACTGCCGCAACTACATCGAGTTCATTGAGAAGGAAATCGGCTTCCCTATTACTATGATAAGTAATGGACCAGGCCGTCACGAAATAATCTATAGATAATTAGAATGAGTCACTTATTACCTCCGACGTAAGGGTGACTCATTTTTGAGTCACCCCTACGTCGGACGTGCAAAGTGACTCATTTTGTTCTGGGTTTTGTTTGGTATATGAGAAGGAGGAGTGTATGCATCAGTTTAAGTTACCATATCATCTTATAGTTGATGATGGGATATTCAGCAGGGTTCCAGAGGTTATGGAGGATGTGCTTCCAGGACTTTCTGAGAAGAAAACAATTTTAGTTACAGAGGAAAATCTGAAGGGAATCTTCGAAAATCACATTGCGGCGATTGAGAAGAGTTTTCCTAACAGCGAGCTTTATCTTATTCAGTCGGCAAGCTACGATAATGCGGTGGCGCTGGCCAAGTATATAACGATGAATGATATTCACACGGTTATTGGATTTGGCGGTGGCACGGTTCTAGATCTTGCCAAGTTCGCGGCTTTCGTCAGCAAGGCAAAGCTTATATCGCTTCCAACTACCATCAGCAACGACAGTCTTGCGTCACCAGTTGCCGTTCTTGGCACAGAGGGCAAGGCTCGTAAGTCATTTAAATGTACCATTCCGCATGCAATCTTAGTCGATGCGTCGGTCATAATGAGTGCGCCTGACAGGCAGCTTCTTGCCGGAATCGGTGATACCGTGAGCAAGTATACGGCGCTCAACGACTGGAAGATAGCGCATATCGCAGGCAAGGACTATGTTGACGATTTTGCATATATGATATCAAAAATGGCATTTAACTCCATCGCATATAATGACATGAAGGAGCTTAAGAGTGTCGACTTCATCAAGCGTCTCACGCAGGCTCTCGTAATGGGCGGACTTGCTATGGAGATTGCGGGAACCTCCCGTCCAAGTAGTGGATCAGAGCATCTCTTCTGCCATGCGCTTGAAGAGAACTTCGCTGATAAGGTAAATGTACCGCACGGAATCGCAGTTGCTATGGGAAGCTACGGTGCGTGCAAGTTCCAGGAGAGAAATATCGCTAAGATCACACGTATCATAAAGGCGTACAATCTTCCAGTAGTTCCATCAAGCTGGAATATCACTGAAGACATCTTCGTAGGTGCATGGCAGAGCGCGGCAGCGACACGTGCAGACCGATATACAATCCTAAATGAGACTGACCTCTCGACAGAGCGTCTGTCAAAACTCTACTATGATATGGAAGACGTTTTCGCAAACTAATAAGAATTCTAAATGAGTCAAAATGAGTCACTTTTTACGTCCGACGTAGAGGTGACTCATTTTTGAGTCAGCCTCTACGTCGGACGTGCAAAGTGACTCATTGTGTTATTTGCGATTTTACGTTACAATACACATGGAGATGGTAGGTAATAAGAGGGGTAACTATATTGGGTGAGTATACTGGGACTTTTGATATAGATGATCTAATCAGTGTTGTAGTAAATGTATGGGGAAATGTCTTTCTCCTTGTTATGATCTTTTCTTTATATGCCGGAAAGATTAAAGATAGGAATAACAAGTCTATAAGGAATATATCGATTCCTTATACAAATGAGATTCTATGTTTTTATTCTTTGCTATTTTTCTATAATCTAATCTATGTAATAATCACTCTTTTAGGCATGCTAAAAGTAAGATATGAGAGGGAACTCAGCCATCCTCTTGTTTTTCTCTACTATGTAGATGGTGCGCTTTTAACTATCCTATTTCTTTATGTTGTAAAGAAGTATGTGACAAAACGTTTTGAAGATAAATATTTTACAAATGTGCTATATGTCATGGTGATTGTTCAACAGATTTTGCTATTGCTGCTCTTTTCTAACATTTTTACAAAGGTAATATATTATTACGATGATGATTTAGTGTATCGGCATGGTTGGGGCTACTTCTTATGGCAGGGCTATTCGATATTGGCTTATCTCATGGGAGCGCTTGCGATATTTAAGAACTTTAAGAAAGTTGATAATCTGTTAAAACGAATTACGAATGTCGTTATAATATCAGTTGTTGCGGGTCTCGTAGCCGGTCTTCTTCTTTCGAACAATTATAATAATCTGTTTATTAATATCGCGGCCTTGCTTATATATGTTCAGTACGAGAACCACAGAACCGAGTGTGCGATTAAAAATGTTGTCGATATGGAGGATGCTCAGAAGAAGCTGATGATGGATCAGATAAAGCCTCATTTCCTCTATAATTCGTTGAATTCGATAATCTACTACATAGATAAAAATCCGGAAGTAGCAAAGGATTCGTTAGTATCATTTTCCAAGTATCTTAGAACTAATCTGAATATGGTAAGTCTAGATGAAATGATACCTTTCTCCCAGGAAATGGAGCATACAAAGGTTTATCTTTCACTAGAAAAGCTAAGATTTGAAGATAAGCTGACGGTGGATTTTGATATAAAAGATGAGGACTATAAAGTTCCGGCGCTAAGTATACAGCCGATGGTCGAAAATGCGGTGAAGCATGGCATTCGTAAAAGTGCTAGTGGAAGGGGTAGCGTTAAGATATCCACTAGGGAAATGGATGATTATCATGTTATAATAATTGAAGACGATGGGGTTGGCTTCAATACAGAGGCGCTGGCAACCATGGATGACACGCATATTGGCGTGAAGAATGTGATGAAGCGTCTGGAAATGGAGTGTAAGGGTACTCTCGAGTTTGAGAGTTCAGAAGGTAAGGGTACCATATGTACTATTAGAATTCCTAAGTAGCATATGTACTATTAAAATACTTAAGTAGCAAATGACATAATAAAGGATGGGGTGTAACATTGAAAATATTAGTTGTAGATGACGAAAGACCGGCGCGCGAGCGTATGGTTGAAACTTTAGGCGCATTTGTCCTGAATGCAAGGCGGTGGCGTTTGATAATGCTCAGGATGCGCTGAATTACGAAGGAAAGTCGGATATTGAGATAGCATTTCTTGATATAGAGCTTGGTAATTATTCGGGCATAGAACTTGCCATAGAACTTAAGAAATATTCGCCGAGATGCAATATCATCTTTGTGACCAGCTTTTCTGAGTATGGAACCGAAAGTTTTAAGGCGCGGCCGAGCGGATATGTCACAAAGCCTTATACGGACGAAGAAATTAAGAGGGAACTTGATAATCTCAGATATCAGATATCCGAGTCGCTGGAAAGTTCAGAAGTTTCTGGAAAGTCTGGAGGATCTGGTGGAAATGAGGAGACCACCCTTGAAAAGGATGAAAGAAGGCTTAGATGTGCTACTTTCGGTAACTTCATAGCTTATAAAGAAAATGGCGATATTATGACATTTTCCAGAACTAAGTCAAAGGAACTTCTGGCGTATCTTATCGACTGTGCAGGATTTCCTGTTACGACCAGAGATATAGCGAAGGACGTATTTGAGGCGGAACTCGATAAGCAGATGTCCAAAAATATATCCAAGATCATCATCGGGCTGATATCGGACCTCAAGGACGAGGGCTACGATGATATAGTTATAAAGCAAAATAGGCAGATATACGTAAATCGCGATAAGATAGATTGCGACATATATAATGCAATAAATGGTGACGTGAGCGCACTCAATTCGTTCCATGGAGAGTACATGATCGAATACTCGTGGGCGGAAATAAGTGGATCCGTCGCCAAAATAAGAAAAATCTAGAAATGAGTCACCTTGCACGTCCGACGTAGCAGGTGACTCATTTTTGAGTCAGCAGCTACGTCGGACGTGCAAGGTGACTCATTTTTGAGTCAGCAGCTACGTCGGACGTGCAAGGTGACTCATTTTTGATGGTTTACAGGATTATTATCTGCTATAATTAAGTGGTTAAGAGTTTGATTAATATGACGTACTATTCGAGTAGGGGGATAATTATGTCAGATATTCAGGAATTAGAAGCTAAACTCGTGCAGAGTCAGAAGAAGCTTAATGATCTGCAGTATGAAGTAAATGCTATTCATATGGAGCTAGTGAAGCTGAAGGCTGAGAATCCACAGCCAAAGGCACCACAGCAGACCCAGGCGAATCCGCAGCCACAGCATCAATTTATTCCGGATGCTCCAGCCATGAATCCTAATATGGACCAGATGGTTTCGAATGTACAGGCGGGCAACCAACCAAATGTACAGCAGTCTGCTCCGAATACTCAGAAGTATTGGGAATCGGAGATGCCATTTAAGAATAAGGCAAGAGTTCCGGCGGGAAATGCACCAGCCAGCAATGGCCCATATAGAAATACACCAGCCGGCAATGGTCCATATAGAAATGTACCAGCTGGCAACGGCCCATATAGAAATGCTTCACCCGCCCCACAAAAGGCGAGGGATACAGAAATACTTGTGGGTATCAAGGGTATGGGAATCGTTGCTTCAATCCTTGTGTTCATAAGCTTCATTTTGTTTGCAATGTATCTGATACCAGGGCTTACCGATACGGTAAAGATGACACTTATGTTTGTTATCAGCGGTGTCCTTACATTTGTAGGATTATTCTTCTGGCTTAGGAAGAAGGAGAGCATGTTCTTCCTGTCCCTCGGCGGATGCGGAATCGGCGCGATATACATATCACTCTTTGTGACGCATCTCTATTTCCACATGATCGACCAGATTCCACTTTATATACTGCTGCTCGTGTGGGCGGCGGGAGTCCTCTTCCTATCGAGGATTAAGCCAATTTTATTCGAGATTATCGGCCTTTCGGGCATCATAATATCCGTCTTCCTCGGCACGGTGTCCTGCGTCACATATAATGATGGCATGATGCTCGGCGTGCTTGCTATATACCTCGTAGTTGGCGTGCTTGCATTTATGCTCCTTAAGCTAAATGATAACATAAGCCTTATCATCTCGAATGTGGCAGCGTGCCTTGGCTCGGCATGCATAGCTTTAGCTTCATTTGATATATCAGATGATGTGATACTTTCATCTTTGGTACTTGTGATATTCACTATGGTACTTATAGTGCTGACGCTCATTTTCGTAAATGAGTCTAGATACCATTATCTTCCTGTATTTGGCGCGATTTACACTGGTGTATTACTGCTGGCGATAAATGCAGCTATTCCAGATGATGACTTATATTCACTCATTGCAATTATCATATCGGTGATTTTATATATCGGTGTTGAGCTATATCATAAGCTCGAGATTTCAGGCAGGGCACCTGCCGGAGCTGGAAAGAGCGTTGGAATAATAGTGTGGGAAGTTGTGCTTCTTATTGCAGCTACTTCAAATCTCTTGGACTACAAGATTTTATGTGACACAGTTGGAGCATTTGTGCTGCTTATACCACTTCTCGTGTACGGCTTCATTTCCGACGATAAGCAGTCGAAGATTAGCGCGCTTGTGCTATATGTATTTGTAATCTTCAACTTTGAGGTGAATCCATGGGCTGGCCTGTTCTATGTGATAGCTGTATTTGCCCTCTTTGTAGTCATGATGGCGCTCAACAAGAATCAGTATGATAAGATTCTGAAACTGCTGTTCTATATAGTATTCATGCTCGGACTTCATGCGCAGTATATCGCGCTTGTGATTGAACAGGAGTGGGATGATGAGATAAGCGCGTCGGTACTGATGCTGATCGCGGGCGTTATTAACTTTGCAGCGCTGAAGACAAAGTTTGGACGTAACTGGCTGACGGACGATGAAGAGAAAGGTATCAGAATTACCACGTATGTTATAAATGCTTGCCTTATGCTCGAGTCAATCTGTCTGATGAACTTCTTGTCGGATTCTGTGGATTATGCATTTGCTAAGAAGACTTTTGTGGTTCTTATCGCAATCTTCCTGTTTATGATAAATGCAGCTAGATTCCTTAAGAGTGAGAATGCACCGGCTGTTGTCTATGTCGGCCTTAAGTTTACGGTTCTGCTTATAGTTATTCTCAACGCCTTCGACGCAGTAAATTACGTTATCAGCATTTCGGTATTCCTGCTTGCGACGGGCATCATTCTGCTAGGATTTAAGCTGAAGTTGAAGAGCTTAAGAATATATGGACTGGTTACAACGATGATCTTCGCCGTGAAGCTCGTTATGTTTGATATCAAGTACGACAACGTCCTCGGAAATGCGCTGAGTTTCTTTATCAGTGGTATAATCTGCTTCGGTATCAGCGCCCTGTACAGTATAGCGGATAAGAAGCTTTCAGCAGGCGAGAATGGAGGAAGTGACTCAAACGGCGGAGTATACCAAGGAATGCCAAATGACCCAAACGGCGGAGTATACCAAGGAATGCCAAATGACCCAAACGGCGGAGTGTACCAAGGAATGTCAAGTGACACAAACGGTTCAATTTACCAAGCAGCACCTGACCAAAGTTCGGGATATACAAACGAGTAAGGCTTCATGAATGGTGGTAAAAACTCGATGTATTTGGTATAATTATAATGTTAGGGTTTGATTAAACTATGAATAATCAGGAGGATGAGGCTGATGCCTAGTCTTGTGAAGATTGGTTACGATCAGAAAATCGTGGACCTGATAAATAAATATGGTTCTGACATTATCGAGAGCGAGATGTTCCAGCGCGAGAAGGATTTCATCCAGCACGGAACCACTACAACCTATGCGCATTCACTTTGTGTAGCATATATGAGCGTGTGGCTGGCAATCCGTAATCGTCACGATGTAGATATGCGAAGCGTCATTCGTGGGGCACTTCTTCATGATTATTTTCTCTATGATTGGCACGAGAAAAATGAGTATCATAGCTTTCATGGATATACACATGCAAAGCGTGCCATGGAAAATGCAAGAAGAGATTTTCATATCACCTCCAAGGAAGCAGAAATCATTTACTGCCATATGTTTCCACTTAATCTTACACGCGTTCCAAAGTCCAGAGAGGCAAGACTTGTGTGTATGGCGGACAAAATGGTGGCAGGAAGCGAGACCCTTCTTATTATGAAATATAGTCAGGCCATGTCAGGCCAGACAGCAACAATATAGTTTGTGACATATCATTTAGCTTTAATGTTAGGTTTGGGCTTAGAAAATGAATAGTCACATTTAGGAGAATATTAAATGACAGAATTATCTTCAAACACAGCGGCGAAGGAGATACAGAAGCTTTCGAAGTTGTGCGTCGAAAACAATCATATAGAACAGTCACTTTATGACAAGTATCAGGTAAAGAGAGGCCTGCGCGAGCCAAGCGGCAAGGGCGTACTTACTGGACTTACAGAGATTTCTACAGTAAATGGATCGAAAGAAATAGATGGAGTGCTTACTCCTATTGAGGGTGAGCTTAGGTACCGAGGTATCGATGTCAACGACCTGGTAAAGGGCTTTACAAATGGACATAGATTTGGATACGAAGAGATAGTTTATCTGCTCCTCTTTGGTTCACTTCCAAAGCAAAATGAGCTGGATCGCTTCAATGCTCTGCTGGGATACAACAGAAAGCTTCCTCCTGATTTCGTCGAGGACGTAATCTTGAAGAATCCTAACAAAGATGTAATGAATGCCATGTCTCAGGCGGTGCTTGCGCTAAATGGTTACGATAAGCGTTCGGATGATACTGATATTCCAAATGTGCTTCGTCAGAGTATAAGCCTTATCGCAAGTATTCCGATGATAGCAGCATATTCATATCTTTCCTATCGTCACTACATGCTGAGACGAGGACTCTATCTGCATAATCCAAAGCCAGAGCTTTCTACCGCAGAGAATCTTCTCAGAATGCTTCGACAGGACAAGAAGTACGATGAGGCAGAGGCTAAGCTGCTGGATATGGCGCTTGTACTTCATGCGGAACATGGTGGTGGTAATAATTCAACATTTACGACACATGTTGTAACGTCGTCAGGAACTGATACATATTCATCGATAGCTGCATCACTTTGCTCGCTGAAGGGTCCTAAGCACGGCGGCGCCAATATTAAGGCGATGAAGATGTTCCAGGATATTAAGGCAAATGTCAAAGACTGGTATGATGACGAAGAGGTTGCTGCGTACTTAAAGAGAATACTCGAGAAAGATGCATTTGACCACTCAGGTCTTATCTATGGAATGGGACACGCGGTATATTCGCTGTCTGACCCTAGGGCTAAGATTCTAAAGAAATATACGCTTGAACTTGCCGAGAAGAAGGGCAGGGAAAATGAGGCGCATCTCTATAAGACAGTCGAAGAACTGGCGCCAAAGGTTATAGCCGAGAAGCGTAAGATATATAAGGGAGTCTGCACAAATGTTGACTTCTACAGTGGATTTGCATATGACATGCTGGGAATCCCTGAGGAGTTCATCACACCACTATTCGCTATAGCGCGAATCGCAGGTTGGAGTGCCCACCGTATCGAGGAACTGATATGCGATAGCAAGATAATACGTCCTGCCTACAAATCAGTCGCCGAAGACACAGATTATATCCCAATAACCGATCGTTAAAAAAATGAGTCACTTTTTACGTCCGACGTAAAAGTGACTCATTTTTGGATTTAGGTTATATACTGATTTACATTGATTCGAGTGTTGTACGGATGGCCTTGATGAAGTCCTGAGTATTGAGTGTTGTTACATTTTCGAGCTCAGTGATAAGTGCAAGGTCCTTTGTCATAGTTCCGTTTTCGATAGTAGCGATAGTAGCCTTCTCAAGCTTATCTGCAAATGCCTGAAGTTCTGCATTTCCATCAAGCTCGCCGCGCTTTCTAAGTGCGCCTGTCCAAGCGAAGATTGTTGCTACAGGGTTTGTTGATGTCTCTTCACCCTTGAGGTGCTTGTAGTAATGTCTTTGAACTGTTCCGTGAGCGGCTTCGTACTCGTAAACTCCCTTAGGTGATACAAGAACTGAAGTCATCATAGCAAGTGAGCCAAATGCAGATGACAGCATGTCGCTCATTACATCTCCGTCGTAGTTCTTGCAAGCCCAGATAAATCCACCCTTTGACTTCATTACACGAGCAACTGCATCGTCGATAAGTGTGTAGAAGTATTCGATACCAGCTGCATCAAACTTCTCCTTATATTCTGCATCGAATATCTCCTGGAAGATATCCTTAAATGTGTGATCATACTTCTTAGAGATTGTATCCTTTGTAGCGAACCAGAGGCTCTGCTTTGTATCAAGTGCATATGTGAAGCAGCTTCTTGCAAAACTCTCGATAGATGGGCAAAGGTTGTGCATACCCTGAACAACTCCTGGTCCGTCGAACTCATGTACGAGAACTGACTCTGTAGTTCCATCAGCAGCTGTGTAAACAAGTTCAACCTTACCTGCTCCAGGAATCTTCATTTCACTTGCCTTATATACATCACCATATGCATGTCTTGCGATAGTGATTGGCTGCTCCCAGTTTCTTACACAAGGAGTGATTCCCTTAACCTGGATAGGAGCTCTGAATACTGTACCGTCGAGGATGGCTCTTATAGTACCGTTAGGGCTCTTCCACATTTCCTTAAGGTTATATTCCTCAACTCTTGCAGCGTTAGGAGTGATAGTTGCACATTTAACAGCAACCTTGTACTTCTCTGTTGCGTAAGCTGAGTCCTTAGTAACCTGGTCGTCAGTCTCATTTCTGTGCTCAAGACCAAGGTCATAATATTCAGTATTAAGCTCGATAAATGGGTTAAGAAGTTCATCCTTAATTAGCTGCCAGAGGATTCTGGTCATCTCATCTCCATCCATCTCGACTAGTGGGGTAGTCATTTTAATCTTTTCCATCTTAGTGTTCCTCCTAAATATATATTTATAATGAGTCACTTTGTACGTCCGACGTGGAGGTGACTCATTTTTGGTTATCTAGTTCTTCGAGTAGTTTCAGTAGTACTTCGGTTTCGCCATTTTCAGAGAGTGGTGGCGCGATATGCTTCGCGGCGGCCTTCACTTCGTCTCTGGCACTTCCGATAGCGTAGCTTTCCTCTGCGGCTTCAAGAAGTCCGAGGTCATTTAGGTTATCGCCAAATGCCATAGTCTCTTCCTTCGTGATGCCGAGCTGCTCCTGCAGTACCTTCAAAGAACTACCCTTGTCGGCGGTGAGGCCTGTTACGTCCATCCACATAATTCCAGCGCTGGCAATCTTGAAGCGGTCCTTCCATTTGTCGGTGAACCATTCATTTACGATAGCCTCTGCGTTGTCCTTATGATAAATGGATAACTTGACAATCTCATCTGTTAGATGTGTCTCAAAGTCGCCGATTACCTCAATGTTGAATCTGTATGAATCTCTCATCCAGTAGAACATCTCGCTCTTATCTTCACAGTAAGCAGTATCCAGACCGCTGAGCATGATGTCGCAGTCCTTCAGCTTTTTAATGTCAGCAACCATTTGAAACAGAAGATTTCTGTTAATGACATTTTTCTTGAAGACCTTCTTGGTATTTCTTACGACAGTACCACCTTCGGTAATGTAGTATATATCCTCGCTGACAGGCGCGAAGAGACGCACCATACTGGCAAACTGTCTTCCGCTGGCTCCAGCAAAGATTATTCCATGAGCCTTCAGACGCTTTATCACGTCATACATTCTTTTGTCGATTTCAGAAGTGCCATCAGGAACAAGAGTTCCATCGATATCACTGGCAATAAGCTTGATCATTTTGCACCCTCAATTCGTCCTCGGCACGTGTCGCCGTATGTTTTAAAGTCGTTGTATATTTTACTAAACCCCTAAATCTAATGCAACCTTTATATTTTTATGTTGTCGTGAGTAGATTATTTAACCATAACCATTACATAGGATTTGTGATATAATAGAACGAAATTTAGTGACGGAAAGGTATTAGTATGTATAAATATCATGTAAAGAAGAGAAGCAGGACGAGATTTACGTTCAGATTCTTAGGCGGAGTGATCATCCTCATATCGGCGCTGCAGATCGTGCTGTTCGTGATGGGCTATGGCCGCGGCTACAAGATCGGTAATATTTTTGCTTTTCTTCTTATGCTTTACGGAATATATATCTTCATTAATTCATTTAGGGCAAATGCTTACGATATGGATTTCGAGTTCAACGAAGATAACTTCGTGGTAAATACAAAGTGGGGCAAGCGCACCCATAAATACGGCGATGTACTGGATATATCACAGGTCATTCCTGAAAATGAAATGATCTACAGTATACTTCATATAACCGTCGACAAGAAGAATTATGTAATACCATTTTCTTATAAGAAGGAAGTGGCAGATACAATATATACCTACGTAAATGACAGAGTTATCGCCGAAAAACTAAAAGACGATATCGAGGAAAAAGAGAATCTAGATAATAAAGAAGCTAGTGAGAAAACAGAAGGTGAAGCATAGTGACAGAAGCAACTAGGAATAAGCTGGAATCTATGGAGGAGTTTCTAGGCGTTCATGTAAATGTATATGATACAGTAGATTCCACAAACACAAGAGCTAAGGAATATATAAGAAACTTAATAGAGAAGAAAAATGCTGACAAAGTGAGTGAAGTCTTTATAGCAGATCAGCAGACTGAGGGCCGCGGAAGACTTGGCCGAAGCTGGCAGTCACCACCGGGGACAGGCATCTGGATGTCTATAGTGACGAATCCAAGCGTTAGTCCCGACCGCGTATCCTGCGTTACATTACTCGCAGCTATAAGTATAGCAAGAGCTATTAAGTTCTATAGTCTCAAAAGATCTATATTCAATGTAGATGTAAAGATTAAGTGGCCAAATGATCTGATAATAAATGGAAAGAAAATCTGCGGTATACTAAGTGAATTAGTTAATGACCCGGCGACAGGCATGAACTATGTAGTCTGCGGAATTGGAATAAATGTTAATACTAAATCTTTTGATATCGAAGGCTGCGATTATGCGTCGTCCCTCTATAGAGAGTCGGGCGTACAGTGGGATAGAGAAGAACTGCTATATGGTGTCATCTATAACTTTAATCTGTGTATGAAGTCCTTCGAACAGGAGGGAACCATAGAGTTCCTGATAGAAGATTATAACGACAATCTTATTAATAGAAATCAAGAGGTTACCCTTTATTCTGATAATCCCGAGATTCAGGCTGGTTTAGAGGATAGATACATCGCTCGTGGTATAGATAAGACAGGAGCACTTCTCGTAGAAGATAAGACTGGTGAGCTGCATGCAATAACCACTGGAGAAGTATCGGTTCGTGGCCTCTATGGGTATACCTGATCTTGATTCTTATAACTTGATATTATTCACAAATTAATTGGTGAAAAACTTAAGGTGTGGTATAATAACAGTGCGTGTTTCGTATGAATCACGCACTATATTTTTTATAGGAGGGTTAACTATGGGTGTGTTAACAAAGAGCAGAAAACTGCTGAAAAAATGTATTGCGACAGTCATTGCAAGTGCTTTCGTTATATTGGCAGTTTTCGGAAATGTAGCTGGTACTGCTGGTGAGGTATATGCTGGTGGCCGCACGGGGAATCTAGGTATCAAAGAAACATTTAATGGTGATGATAGTCGATATCCTACTTGTGTATTAGACGATTCATATCTTGATGCAAATGGTAATCTTACCATAGAGTTTCAGCCGTTAGATAATGAATATACATTACTCTTCCAGGATGAAACTTTAAAGAAGGTTTATATTAATAAGAACTACTATGCGATGGTAACGGAGTATGCTCCTATAGCATACTTTATAATAAATGGAGAGAAACTTATTAAGAATAACGGCCAGAGTATTGTGGTAAATAAGGCTGATTTCAAGGCAGATTCTCAGTTCTTTGACTCTTATGGAGAGGGCTTTAGTACTATTACCATAGACTATGTAACATCTGATGTTAAAGGCCAGTGGTATAAGGGGTTCTGGTTTGATGCAAATGGAGAAAACTCATATGCACCAACAGGCTCTTGGAAGGGATCTGGTAACAGTCAGTGGTTTGAGGATACCTCAGGCTGGTATCCAACTAGTCAGTGGATGTTAACTGATAAGATGTATAGACCATATGAGGCATATAAATATAAGAGTGATGCATTAACTACATATAGTTCAGCATGGTCTAATGACTATATGTATGTACAAAAAGCATGGTACTATTTCGATGAAAACGGTTATGCGGCATCTAATGGCTGGTATAAGATAGATGGTTATTGGTACTATTTCAAAGACTTCTTATATGAATCTTGTTGTTGGAGAGATGGATATTATATAAATAGCGACGGAACTCAGACATATTCAGCTACTGGTAGCTGGAAAGGCAACTCATCAGGTTGGTGGTATGAGGATACCTCAGGCTGGTATCCAGTAAATACTAGCCAGGTGATTGACGGGGAGACATATTACTTCAAGTCAAATGGCTACATGGCATGCGATGAATGGATAGCTCCTGGCGAATCCGGATCAACTAATAGTGATTGGATTCATGTTAATTCATCAGGTCTTCAGGATAAGGGCGGATACTATGAAGAAAATGGTAAATGGCAAGAGTATGAGGTAACATATTAATATAGGATAAGAGGTACGGCATCTGCTTGATGATGCCGTGCTTTTTTGTTATAATAAGTATTTAGTTTAGCACTTTAAAGTTATCAAGTAACAAATGAATAAACTATCTTGCATAGTACCGAAGTATTAAATGTATATGGAGGCGGATATGATAGATAATGGAATAATGATGCAGGCTTTTGAGTGGTACATGAAGAGCGAACCAGCTCTATGGGCAACTCTTAAGAAGGATGCTGAGAAACTCAGCAAGGTTGGAGTTACATCTATGTGGCTTCCTCCTGCGTATAAGGGCGCTCGTGGCCTAGATGACACAGGTTATGGAGTGTACGACCTCTATGATCTGGGTGAGTTTGATCAGAAGGGTTCTGTTAGAACGAAGTACGGAACAAAGAAGCAGTATCTTGATGCTATAGCCGAGCTCCAGAAGTACGGGATAAATGTATACGCAGATATTGTACTTAATCATAAGATAGGTGCTGATGAGATAGAGGAAGTTAGTGCCAGTGAGTTTAATGAAGTAAATAGATATCAGATGGTCGGTGAATCTAAGACCATCGGTGCCTGGACTAAGTTCACATTTCCAGGCCGTAAGAATAAATATTCGGATTTCAAATGGAACTGGACTCATTTCGATGGAATAGACTGGGATCAGGATCATTTGAAGAGAGCACTCTTCAAGTTTGATGGAAAAGAGTGGAATGATGGAGTAGACGATCAGTTTGATAACTTCGATTATCTTATCGGTGCTGATATCGACTTCGATAATAGAGAAGTATATGAGGAACTTGTAAGATGGGCTACCTGGTATGTAGATATCACGGGAGTGGATGGATTTAGACTTGATGCGGTGAAGCATATTCCTGCTTCTTTCTACAGAGACTTCCTCTATACAGTCAGAGAGAAGACAGAGAAGGAACTCTTTGCAGTTGGCGAATATTGGAATGGTGACGTGACGAAGCTCGTGAATTATCTGGATGAGATTCATTCAGAGGCATCACTCTTCGATGTTCCCCTCCATTATAATCTGTATCATGCTTCTAAGGCAGGCGGAGCCTATGACCTTAGAACAATCCTGAATAACACATTAATGAATACAAATCCTATGAAGGCAGTGACTTTCGTAGATAATCATGATACACAGCCGGGACAGATGCTTGAGAGTTTCGTAGAGGATTGGTTCAAGCCTATGGCCTACGCTCTCATTCTTCTTAGAAGAGAGGGATATCCATGTGTATTCTATGGAGATTATAAGGGCATTCCACATAGCAAGGTTAAGTCTAAGAAACAGGTGCTTGATAAGCTAATGAAGCTCCGCAAGGAGAAAGCATACGGCGAGCAGCATGATTACTTCGATCATCCTAACTGCATAGGTTGGACCAGAGAAGGCGACGCAGAACATAAGGATTCAGGTCTTGCGGTTGTTATCTCGGATGGCGAGGGCGGAACCAAGAGAATGTATGTTGGTAAGCATTTTGCTGGCGCACACTTCTCAGATGTTATGGGAAATGCTAAGTATAACATTAAGATAGATGAATATGGCTGTGGTAACTTCTATGTTAATAGAGATGCCGTAGCAGTATGGGTTCATAAAGAACCTGCTAGTAGAAAGGGTTAGAGTATGGGCAAAACCGTAAAAACAGAGGCAGTTGATGATCTATTTGATGCAATCATGACTCTTGAAGGTCGCGAAGAGTTCTACAGCTTCTTCGAGGATATCTGCACGACAAATGAGATACTTTCAATCGCAGAGCGTTTTGAGGTAGCGAAACTGCTTTATCAGAACAATACTTATATTGAGATAGCTAAGAAGACTGGTGCGTCCACTGCGACTATCAGTAGAGTTAACCGTTTCCTTAACAGTGGAAATGGAAGCTGCGACTTTATATTTGAAAGAATGGGAATAGAAAAGAAAAAGGGGTGATTGAATAAGTGGACCCGAGTGATTATTTGGCCTTATGTTTACTTGTTGTATTACTTGTATTATCAGGCTTTTTCTCGTCTGCTGAGACAGCGCTCACAACCGTGAGTGTAAACAAATTAAAGACCGTAATGGATGAAGGTGGAAGAAAGGGGAAGAAAGCTGCTCTTGTTCTAAAGATGAGAGAGAATTCTTCAAAGCTTCTATCGACTATCCTGATAGGAAACAATGTGGTAAATATATCGGCATCTGCACTGGCAACTGTGCTCAGTACAAAGCTTTTCGGCAGCCGATATGTAGGACTTGCAACTGGTATTCTTACACTGCTTGTGCTGGTATTTGGTGAGGTAGTGCCTAAGACACTGGCCTCTTTTAATAACCTATCGATATCGCTTACATTTTCCAGACCTATCTATATCCTTATGGTAGTACTGACTCCGGCAATCTGGGTTTTAAATGTAATCTGCCGAGGAATCTTCTTTATATTAAGAGTTGATCCGGACAAGAATCCAGACCAGATGACTGAGAGCGAACTGCTCAAGATTGTTGATGTGAGCAGCGAGGAGGGTGTAATTGAAACCTCCGAGAAGGAAATGATTAATAACGTGGTGGACTTTGGTGATGCTGTGGCAAAGGATATAATGATACCTCGTGCCGACATGATCTGTGTCGATGTTAACAGCACCTATGACGAAATCATGGAACTGGTCGCTGAAGAAAACTATTCGAGATTTCCTGTATATGAGGAATCCCGAGACCACATTATCGGTATACTGAATATCAAGGATTTAGTCATATCCAATATTCAAAATAAAAATGTAATAGTTCGCGATATCATGCGCGAAGCAGCTTATGTCTATGAATATCAGCGTACAGCTCAGATATTCGCGGATATGAAGGGCTTATCTGTAACTATGTGTATCGTACTGGATGAATACGGTATCTCGGCTGGTCTTATCACTATGGAGGACCTTGTTGAAGAGATAGTCGGTGAGATTCGAGATGAGTACGATGACTACGAAGATGAGATGATTAAAGAACTGGGAGATGGCCATTTTGCGATAGATGGTTCTGTGAAGCTGGATGATATAAATGATGCAATAGGCACAGAACTGGGTAGCGAGAATTACGATTCTCTAGGCGGTCTTATGATAGAAATGCTGGACAGACTTCCTGAAGAGGGCGAAGAAGTTACCGTCGGAGACGTGAAGCTTAAATGCACTCGTATAGAAAAGAACAGAGTAGAAAGAGTTGAACTGTTTGGAGAAGGCTATGGAAAGAAAAAACCAGGAAAAGAAGATGGATCCGAAGATAGAACGGGAGAAGGAACAGGAACTGAAGAAAGAGATTCGTGATAAGCTGATGCTGGACTTTATCGTTCCAGAAGATATTCCAAATGAGGAAATGTTCATGGAACAGGTTACCACATTTATGGAGAAGCATCTCAAGGCCAACCTTCGTAACGAAGAGGAGAAGACCCTCACCAAGGCTATGATCAACAACTACACGAAGAACAAGCTTATGCCTCCGCCAGTTAAGAAGAGATATTCCCGCGAACATCTGATATTCCTCATTTATATATATTATATGAAAAATGTAATGAGTATCAGTGATATACAGAAAATGATGGAGCCCCTGATGTCAGACGATATGACAGACGAGAAGCTCTACGAGATATATAAGAAGACCTTCGAAATGGAGAAGGCCGAGTATTTCAACATCGAAGACAGCGTTATCGAAGCGTCACGAATTACTGAGAAGCGACTTCCGAAGTCAGAAGATGAGCGACTCAACAAGATGCTTTACATCTTTATGCTGGGATATGACGTCTACAGCAAGAAGCGACTTATAGAGAAACTGATTGACGAATTAGATTAGGTCATTATAATATATGACCTAGCGCGCCGAAAGGCATAATAAGGAGAAATATAATGATAAGTGCAAACAACATATCACTAAGATTTGGTAAGAAGGCACTGTTTGAGGATGTAAATATTACCTTTTCCCCAGGTAATTGCTACGGACTTATAGGTGCAAATGGAGCTGGAAAGTCTACATTTCTTAAGATTCTTTCTGGAGAACTTGAATCTACTACTGGAGATGTAACTATGGATCCGGGCGAGAGACTCTCAGTACTTGAGCAGGATCACTTCAAGTATGATGAATACTCAGTAATCGATACTGTTATCATGGGTAACAAGAGACTCTACGATATAATGAAGGAAAAAGATGCCATTTATGCAAAGGAAGACTTCACAGATGCAGACGGCGAGAGAGCTGCCGAGCTTGAGTCAGAGTTTGCTGAGATGGACGGATGGAACGCTGAGGTAGATGCTGCAACACTCCTCAACGGACTTGGAATAGATACAGATTACCATTACATGATCATGGGCGACCTTGAAGACAGCATTAAGGTTAAGGTTCTTCTTGCAAAGGCGCTCTTTGGTAACCCAGACGTATTACTTCTCGATGAGCCTACAAACCACCTTGATATGGACGCTATACTTTGGCTCGAGGAGTTCCTGATAAACTTTGAGAACACTGTAATCGTTGTCAGTCACGACAGATATTTCCTCAACAAGGTCTGCACACATACAGCCGACCTCGACTATGGAAAGATTCAAATCTATGCTGGTAACTACGACTTCTGGTATGAATCCAGTCAGCTGATGATTCGTCAGATGAAGGAAGCGAACAAGAAGAAGGAAGAGCAAATTAAGGAACTTAAAGAGTTCATCGCTCGTTTCTCCGCAAATGCTTCAAAGTCTAAGCAGGCTACATCTCGTAAGAAGGCCCTGGAGAAGATCGAACTTGAGGAAATCAAGCCATCAAGCCGTAAGTACCCATTTATCGACTTCAGACCTAATCGTGAGATCGGAAATGAGGTCTTAACAGTTCAGCATCTTTCTAAGACCGTTGACGGCGTTAAAATCCTCGACGATATAACATTTACAGTTGGTAGAGAAGATAAGATAGCATTTGTAGGTCCTAAGACACAGGCTACAACAATGCTGTTCAAGATACTTGCTGGCGAAGAAGAGCCAGATGAGGGCGAATACAAATGGGGTGTTACAACATCTCAGGGTTACTTCCCTAAGGATAACACTAAGGAGTTCGATAACGATCTTGTAATCGTAGACTGGCTTACACAGTTCTCTGAGGAGAAGGATGCTACATACGTACGTGGATTCCTCGGAAGAATGCTGTTCCGTGGTGAGGATGGAATCAAGAAGGTTAAGGTCCTCTCCGGAGGTGAGAAGGTTAGATGTCTTCTCTCCAAGCTTATGATAATGGGAACAAATGTACTGATCCTCGATGAGCCTACAAACCACCTAGATATGGAGGCTATCACATCGCTCAACAACGGACTTATCAAGTTCCCTGGAGTAGTACTCTTTGCATGTCAGGATCATCAGTTCATCCAGACTACAGCAAATCGTATCATGGAGCTTACAGATACAGGTCTCATCGACAAGCAGTGTACATACGATGAATACCTCGAGAACGATGAGCTTGCTCGTAAGCGTCAGGTAATGAACTACGACTCATCCGCAGATTGATCCTAAATCAGGACGGCATTTATCCAACTTGTGCGAGTATGTACTCTCTCGACATCGCTTCCGCTCAGTGCGGGCTACCCCTAGCGGACCGCTCTGCTAAGCTACGCTAAGCATTCGCTCGCTAAGCTCTCACATCGGTTTACACCTCGTGAATCGCTAAGCGCCGAGAGCCGAGAGTGGTCTCGCGAGCACATATCGCACCGCGTTTGGGATAACATGCCTGCAGATTCAGGGGCACGTGCGTCAGAATCGATAGCATAATTTTCGTAAAATATGAAGAGACAACTTCGCTGAGCTACTTAGCGAGCGGTCTTGTCTGAGTAAAAAAACCTTCCTTGTTCCCGACGGCAGTCGGGTCTCATAGGAAGGTTTTTTGCGAGTTTTAGCCGAGCGTTAGTAGCTCTCGAAGTTTTCTCGAAATATTTAGAAAATTACTTGCGTGATTCTGATGTACGTAGCCCCTGATCTGCAAGCATGGGTTTAAACTACGGGAAGAGGTAGTTTAGGAAGTCCTGGACGCGGTCGTGGTTTCCTTGCTCGTCGCCAGGGAATCCGATGTATACTTTGTCGTAGCCGAGGTTCAGATCTTTGATGAACTGCAGATCTGAGACGTCGATAACCATCTCTGTATCTTTTCCCTCCATATTCTTGAGGGTTACTATACGGTCTTTTACTTTAGCGTAGGTCTCTGCATCGAGATACTTGTCCAGCGGGTAGTAGATGTCGAGTGCAGCGCAGCCGTCTGCACCATCTTTATCTGCAAATATTACGTCGTAGTAGTTCGAGGTAGCCATGGTTGCGAAGTTGATATAGATCTGACTGTTGCCGTTACCTTCGTAGCCCTTCGCATATTCCTTGCCGGATATTGTAACATTTGTGTCACCTTTTATTCGGCATCCTTTGTATTTTCCTATATCTTTGGCATATTGCTCCATTGTGTCCAGGTTGAACTCCAACTGGTTCCCGCAATTTATTACTACATAAGATATGGTAAGTGGCCTAGTGTTGCCATAAATGGTACGGCCGAGCCATATTCCGAATATAAGCAAGACGGCACTTATGATGATTGCTTCTTTATAATAGTATAAAAGATACTTCGCCTTTTCACTCTTTGACATGTCTGCCATAGTTTCGCGAAGTTTTTCTTTTTTATACTTTCTTCGGTCCTTTCGCGAGAGCGATTTCATTTCCAATCTATCATCAATTTCTCTCTCGATAGGTTTTTCCTCGAGTTCGGGTGTCATGTGACGCATAATAATAATCTCCTTGGAAAAATATCAAATATATGCATTTTTGGTACATTTTACTAATAATTTTATATATTAGCATATATTATGAAAGTATGACAATTCTTTTTCAAAATGATGACAATTCGATAACAGTTGTTTAATATGTACAATTTGTAGTATAAAGATAAAAAAAAGTACTTGCATTATTGGCAAACTTGCCCTATAATGCAAGTTGTCGTCGGGGAGAAACGGCGACAATGTCGAAAGGTTGTTAATGATGCTTATATGCAAAGTTAACAATAACGCCAATTTGATACTGGATAAGATGAGTATCTCATCGAAGTGGAATTAGGGGTTTTGAACGCCTGACTATATGGAAATGATTTGCAAGTCGATTTTGGTATCTGGACACACACAAATACAAAAAAGGAGGGTTTTTTTGTGAAAAAGTTCAAAAAGGCAATGGCACTTTCACTTGCACTCGCTATGGGTCTTTCACTTGTAGCTTGTGGCGGAAGTACTGAAGAGACAACAGAAGCAGAGACAACAGAGGCAGAGACAACAGAGGCAGAGACAACAGAGGCAGAAGACGAATCTACAGAGGCTGATGCTGATTCAACAGAAGCAGCATCTGCAACAGAGGCTGATCTTTCAGGCGATGGTAAGGTTCTTAACATCCAGTGCTGGAATGATGAGTTCGCTCGTAGACTTAAGGATCACTATCCAGGTTTCGTAGCTAACGATCCAGATGATGCTACAGCTGGTGGTAAGATTGGCGACATCGAAGTTAAGTTCACTGTAACACCTTCAGATGACAACGCTTATCAGAACAACCTTGATGCAGTTCTTCCAGAGAACGGCGATGCAGCTGATGATGATAAGGTTGACCTTTTCCTCGTTGAGGCTGACTATGCACTTAAGTATGTAAACACAGATCTTACAATGCCAATTGCAGATCTTGGTATTGATGTTGATGCAGAGCTTGCTGATCAGTATCAGTATACAAAGGATATCGTTACTGACGAGAATGGAAACCTTAAGGGTGTTTCATGGCAGGGATGTCCTGGTGTACTTATCTACAACAGAGAGGCAGCTAAGGAAGTTCTTGGTTCTGACGATCCTGATACAGTTCAGGAAGCAGTTAAGGATTGGGATACATTCAATGCAACAGCTAAGGATATGAACGAAGCTGGTTACAAGATTACAGCAACAGTTAACGATTCATATCGTGTATTCTCAAACAATGTTACAACTCCATGGGTAGTTGATGGAAAGATCAACGTTGATGACAACATCAAGGCATGGGTTGATATGGCTAAGGAGCAGGTTGATGCTGGTTATACAGGAACTGCTGATCTTTGGTCAGATGACTGGTCAAAGGGATTCTACCCAGATGGTAAGGTATTTGCTTACTTTGGACCAGCTTGGTTAATTAACTTCTGTATGAACGCTGATGATCCAGAGTCAGTTGCTGGACAGGGCGGCTGGGGCGCTACAACAGGTCCTCAGGGCTTCTACTGGGGTGGTACATGGATTTGTGCTGCTAACGGTACAGATAACCCAGCACTCGTTGCTGATATCATCAGAAAGCTTACAACAGATGAGACAATCATGACAGACATCGTTAAGGCTGATAATGATTTCGTTAACAACAAGCCAGCTATGGAAGCTGCATCAACAGATGATAGCTATGCATTCGATGTACTTGGTGGTCAGAACCCACTTGCTATGTTCTGTGAGGGAGCTGATAAGATCAATCTTTCAAACCTTTCAGAGTATGATCAGGGTTGTAACGAGTCATTCCAGGCAGCTATGAAGGATTACTTCGAAGGAAATACAGCTACATATGAAGAGGCACTTGATGCATTCTACACATCTGTAACAGAGAAGTATCCAGAGCTTTCTTACTAAGATTCATTCTAAGCTATTGCTTATAAAGGTTTATAACCTAATTTAGAAATTATGGCGTGCCTTCTTGGCATTATCCCAAGAGGCACGCTTTAATTAACTTTAAATACACTATCAAATCATAAAAGGTATAGCGGAGGTTGCAGAATGAATAATAAGAAAAATGGAAACGTAGTGCGCTATAACCGTTGGGGCTATTATTTCCTTATTCCTTTCGTTGTAGTATTCGTAATATTCCAGCTTATTCCACTGGTTTCAACAATTTATAACAGTTTCTTTGAACATTATTTTAAAAATGGTCTTACAGAAGTTGGACCTAATTTTATTGGACTTGAAAATTACAAGTCACTTTTCACAGGAAGTGACGTGTTTAAATTCTTTGGTAATACAATGATTATGTGGATTATGGGTTTTGTTCCACAGATTCTTGTATCACTTCTTCTGGCAGCATGGTTCTCAGATCCTGCACTTCGCATTAAGGGTCGTCCATTCTTCCAGTCGGTTATATATCTTCCAAACCTGATCATGGCATCTGCATTTGCAATGTTATTCTTTACATTGTTCTCAGATTCAGGTCCTATTAACTCTATGCTTATGAACATGGGCATACTTAGTGAACCATATAAGTTCCTTTCACATACTTCAAGTGCAAGATGGCTTGTTGCGTTCATGAACTTTATTATGTGGTTTGGTAATACAACAATTCTGCTTCTTGCAGGTATGCTTGGTATCGATACATCTCTGTATGAGGCAGCTGAGGTTGATGGTGCTACATCAACTCAGATTTTCTTTAGGATAACACTTCCAATCTTAAGACCTATCCTTATCTATGTTATGATTACATCACTTATCGGTGGTCTTCAGATGTTCGATGTACCTCAGATTCTTACAAATGGTGAAGGTAACCCTACTAGAACTACTATGACTCTTATTATGTTCCTTAACAAGCACCTCTACAGTAAGAACTATGGTATGGGTGGTGCCCTTTCAGTAATACTTTTCATAATTACTGGTATTTTGAGCCTTATAGTATTTAAGTTTAACCAGCAAACAGATAAGTAAAGGAGGGGACATACGTGGAAAACGAAAAAGAATTAGAAATCGGTATCGAAGATAACAGAAAACAAGGTATGAATATTCATGCCAGACGTGTGCTTGCATATGTAGTCCTCATTCTTGTAACAATTATGTGTCTGTTCTGGTTCTATATACTATTTGTAAATGCAACTAGATCAAAGTCAGACCTTAATAAGGGATTTACTATGATTCCTGGAACAGCTATGGCTAAGAACCTGTACAATCTGTTCCACAATAGTAACCTCCCAATTATCAGAGGACTTCTTAACAGCTTAATAGTTTCGCTTTGTACAGCAGCACTTAGTACATACTTCTCAACTATGACAGCATTTGCCATTCATGCATATGACTTCAAGCTTAAGAAGTTTATGTTCACATTTATACTTGCAATCATGATGATTCCTACACAGGTAACTGCTCTTGGTTTCCTGAACTTACTTCGTAAGATTAAGCTTATGGATTCATTTATACCACTTATCGTGCCTGCTATTGCAGCACCAGCGGTATTCTTCTACATGAAGCAGTACATGGAGGCTAACATACCTCTAGATCTTATGGAATCAGCGCGAATAGATGGAGCGGGAGAGTTCTTGATATATAACAAGATTGCATTCCCACTTATGAAGCCAGCTATCGCTGTACAGGCAATCTTCACATTCGTTACAAGCTGGAATAACTACTTCACTCCAGCACTTGTACTGAAGTCAGATACAAAGAAGACACTGCCAATCCTTATAGCAACACTTCGTTCAGCAGACTTCCTGAAGTTTGATATGGGCCAGGTTTATATGTTCATCGCTATGTCAATTCTACCAGTTATCGTAGTATACGTATTCATGGCTAAGAACATCGTTGCAGGTATGACAGTCGGAGCCGTTAAGGGTTAAACTGACATAAACAGCTTCATGTATATGGCTACAAAAACAGTTATATAAAGCTACAAAAACAGTTATATATATAGTTACATATATAGCTACAAATACAGTTATATATAGTTACATATATAGCTACAAATATAGCTACATATACATATATAGATATGAAGTACAAGGGATTCGCTATACGCGGATCCCTTTTTGTTTTCCTCAACCATTTCATACATCTCTTCTATGTGAATCAACTTCGCTGACTGTGATCGTGCTTTCATGAACGAACATTCGACATATAGCAGTTTTGATCGTGCTTTCATGAACGAACATTCGGCATATAGCATATTTTTAGTGGCGCAGTCACCCGTTTGGAGCTAAAAATCAAAGATTTTTTACATTTTTGGGCGAGTTTATGACGAGTTTAGGCTATATCGCTTTTATGAGTGATGGAGTCACCCGTCATAAGAGGAACTACGGGTGACTCCACGGAGACAATTGATTATATAGCCGAATCAGCTGAAATATTTGAAGAAAATTCCTGTTTTAACATGTAGTTTAGCACAAAACGGGTGACTCGTTAGTGAGTGGAAGGCTATATAGCCGAAGAGTGCGAGAAGAATAAAAAAGTGTGGTATAGCCGAAGAGTGCGAGAAGAATAAGAAAGTGTGGTATAGCCGAAGAGTGCGAGAAGAATAAGAAAGTGCCGTATAGCCGAAAAAACGAGAAGAATAAGAAAGAGCAATATAGCCCCAAAAAGACAAGCTGGTTGAAAAAGGGCAATATGGCTGAATCTATAAAATTTGTGATTTGAGTAAGTTAGAAGATTTAGGTAAGTTAGAAGATTTAGGCGAGTTAGAAGATTTAAGTAAGTTAGAAGATGGTTTGCAATAAGGCTTCAAATCAAGTATAATGTGATTCGTTGTTTAATTGATAAGTTGGGAGTCAGAAATGTCCAAAAAAAAAGGAAATAAAGATAAGAATATATCTGAGAGAATAGAGTCTGCCCAGAAGTCCGCGCAGGAGGCTGTTGAGGTAACAAAGCCAGAAGCTGCTGAATCTACAACGCCAGAGACTGCGGAGGTGCCAGTTGAGGTTACAAAAACTGAAACTCCGCCGGAGGATGATGAACCGGCTGTTCCACTTACGCGTGGTCAGAAGTTCTTCAAGGTTTTTGATAAGTTCGGAGATTTATTCGTTCTAAATATATACTTTATAGTTACGTGTATTCCTATTATTACCATAGGTGCTGCATTTACGGCACTTTATACAGTTACGAATAAGATGGTAAATGATAAAGAGGGTGCTATAAAGGATGAGTATTTTAAGGCCTTTAAGGCAAATCTGAAGCAGGGTATAGCTATCTGGCTTATAGATCTCGTAGTTTTCTATGCTATGTATCTTCAGTATGCTTATATCATTTTAAATGATAATCAGACTGTTAAGTATCTATATGTAATACTTGGCTTCGAGTTTATTGTATTTGCATTTGCATTTCCGCTTCAGTGGCCTATGGTTGCAAGATACGAGAATACCGTGTGGAATCTTATCAGGAATTCCTTTATATTCGCACTGACTAATCTTGGTACATGGTTTAGAATGTTTTATATCTGGCTGTTCCCTGTGGTTCTGTATTTCCTGAATGTGAAGATATTTGTGTATACATGGTTCCTGTGGGCGCTTATTCTGACATCACTTTTTGCTTACATTTGTTCGATATTCTTGGTGAAGTTCTATGATAAGCTTGAGAATCCTGAGAAAGTCCAGGAAGAGACGGAAGAACTTAAGAAAATGAAGAAAATGAATAAAGATATGCAGAAGAATAAGAAGTCTGCTAGAAGATAATTCACAGAGAAATCACAGAATTATAAAGAAAAATCGAGAAAAAAAGAGGTAAACTGTCCATTTTATTTAATAATAAAATTGGACAGTCTTTTTTTGTCTACTAATTTTGGGGTGGGGTTTAATCATGTTGTTACGTGAAATATACGAACAGGAAGAACATCAGAGGCTTAGCGCATATGCAGCCTTCAGTGATCAGTCCAAAGGAAGAAGAGTCCCGGAAGATGAAAGCGATATGAGAACGGTTTATCAGAGGGACAGGGACCGAATCATTCATTCGAAATCATTTAGGCGTCTAAAGCATAAGACACAGGTTTTCCTGGCGCCTTACGGGGATCATTATAGAACCCGACTTACTCATACTCTTGAGGTTTCCCAGATTGCACGAACTATAGCTAAGGCTCTTAGATGCAATGAAGAGCTGACCGAGGCCATAGCCCTGGCGCATGATATAGGACATACTCCATTTGGCCATGTAGGCGAGAGGGCACTTACAAAAGTGAGTGGAAAGCCATTTTCGCATAATGTACATGGCGTAAGAGTAGTTGAGTTCCTGGAGAAAAATGGTGAAGGACTTAATCTGACGTGGGAGGTCAAGGATGGAATACTGAATCACAAGACCAGCCTCACGCCGGCAACGCTAGAAGGTGATATTGTCAGAATATCAGATAAGATTGCCTATATAAGCCATGATATAGATGATGGTATAAGAGCGGGAGTTCTTTCGGAGGATACGCTTCCGAAGAATATAACCGATATTATGGGACATTCTACAAGAGATAGGCTTGATATGATGATTCACAATGTTATAGATAATTCTACTGATTCACCAAGGGCTAAGATGTCCGATGAATGCTGGAATGCTCTGATGGAGCTGAGACAATATATGTTTGAAATGCTCTACACCAATCCGGTTGTTAAAAAAGAAGAAACTAAGGCCTACGAGATCATCATGATATTATATGAAAGATTTATGAAAAATCCTGAGTTAATACCTGATGAGTTTAAGAAGGATAATCTGGATCTGGAGACAGCTGTTACGGATTATATCGCTTGTATGACTGACAATTATGCTGTTGAACTGTTCCAGAATATTTATATACCTCAGAGCTGGAAATGTTACTAAAAGAAGAGGTGTGACATGTTTATTCCAAAGGAATTGAAGGATGAGATAGTAGCGAGAAATGATATCGTAGATGTTTTGTCTGAATATATTTCTCTGAAGAAATCGGGTTCCGATTATGTGTGCTGCTGTCCCTTCCATAATGAGAAGACTCCGTCGTTCCATGTAAGTCGTGAGCGACAACGGTATAAATGCTTCGGTTGTGAGACTGGAGGCGGAGTTATAACATTTTTAATGAAACATGAGAATATGACTTTCCCAGAGGCAGTGAAGAATCTGGCTGACAGAGTGGGAATAGATCTTCCGGAGCGAGAGCTTACGGCGGAAGAGAAGCAGAGGATAACCAAGCGAGAGAAGCTATTTGATATTAATCTAACGGCTGCTGGTTATTTCCACTACATTCTTGTTAATTCGCCGCGTGGTAAGTCGGGCTATGAATACTTCAGGAATCGAGGTATAACCGATGAGACCATAAAGAACTTTGGATTGGGATATGCAGATGTCTACAGGGATGATCTTTATAAGTATCTGAAGTCCAAGGGTTACTCAAATGAACTCATGAGAGATGCAGGTCTTGTAAAGTTCGATGAGAAGTACGGACCTTCAGATATGTTCTGGAATCGAGTTATAGTGCCGATTACAGATATGAGCAACAATGTTATCGCATTTGGTGGACGAGTTCTTGGAGATGCAAAGCCGAAGTACCTCAACACGAGGGAGACGGAGGTCTTTAACAAGAGCCGAAATCTCTTCGCTATGTATACCGCGAAAACGAAGTGCAAGAAGGGAATTATCCTCTGCGAAGGATATATGGATGTAATAGCTATGCATCAGGCGGGCTTCCAGAACTCCACGGCGTCGCTAGGAACGGCATTTACCGAGGGACAGGCATCTATAGTGAAGAAATATACTTCAGATGTTTATCTGGCATATGATAGCGATGGAGCTGGTACAAATGCTGCGATGAAGGCAATCAGCATACTGCGTAAGTATGATATGTCGCAGAAGGTAATAAATCTGAAGCCTTATAAGGATCCGGATGAGTTTATAAAGGCTGAGGGTGCTGAGGCATTTGAAGAGAGGATTAAAAATGCAATAAATGGCAGACTCTTCGAGATTGACTTTATCTCTAGCAGCTACAATCTGGATGATCCTGAAGAAAAGACAAAGTTTATGAAAGCTTCTGGTAAGCTTTTAGCTGGAATCGACGACAAGGTTGAGCGAAGCAATTATATAGAGAAGGTGGCCACGAAGTATTATCTGGATAAGGAAGTACTGAAGGGTATAGTATCCGAGATAGGACTTGCTGGACTCGGTCAGAAGAATCTGGCTGATACGATGCAGTCGGATATAGACGATATGCCAGAAGAAATAGGGACTAGAACAAGGCGCGAGAGGAAGTCTTCTAGGGAAGAGAATCCTTATGAAGAGAAAGAAATGTATCTTCTCACGATTCTAGCAAATAACGAGGAACTGGTCGGCAAGCTCAGTGATGTCTTATCCGAGGAAGACTTTACTGAAGGCACCACACATGAGGTTGCAAAGTTGATGTTTGATCAGTACCGCTCTTCGGGAAAGGTTGATGTAGCTAATATCATTTGCGATTTCGAGGACCTGGAGTCGCAGGAAAAGGTTAGTAAGATATTTACTACTGATTTTGACTTTGATACTACACCATCCGCGATGGAGAAGATTCTTACAGATCTTATTATCAGGGTGAAAACCAATAATATAGATAAACAGCTTACAACTGGTACTGGGACGAACCGAATACATCTCGCCCAGGAAAAGGAAAAGATTAAAAAATTAAAGATTAGAATATAGAGAGGGAAAGATTATGGCAACAAAGAAAACATCAGAGGAGAAGGAAGTTAAGGAGACAGTTAAGAAGACTGATTCTAAGAAGACAAAGGGCAAGAAGGTTACAAAGAAGGCTGTAACTGATATGTTCAAGGAGCTAAATGTTAGCGTAGATAAGAAGGCTACTTGCGTTCGTGAGGATGATGCAGTGGCTTATCTTGTAAAGAATAATTTCGCTGTAGAAGATTTTATAAATGAGGTTGATGAGTATCTTTCATCAAACTCAAATACTTCAATATTCATAGTAGCTCCAGATGGAGATGACATGAGTGTTAGCGAGTGGAAGGCTAATAGTGCAGTTCTCTTTGAGAGTCCTGTAAGCTTTGCGGGTAAGGATTATATCAGACCTGCTGCTTATGTTCGTGATGTACTCATTTCAAAGTTTAAGGAGCTTTATAACAATCCAAAGCCTAAGAAGAAGAACGTAGTGAATATGATAGAGTATCGTGATGCAATCCTCGATTATTTTGACCAGGATGAGGCATTTACTCAGTTTTCTCAGGCTAATCAGTATGAGAGCTTTGCTGATGCATTCTGGGGTATCTACTCAGATTTATACTTTGATGGAGATTACAAGAAGAGCTCTGAGGGTTCTGACGCAGAAGAGTTCCATGTGGCTGATATAAAGGATTTCTTTAACAGCATTATAGAGAAGGCTGTTGATCAGGCTGATGGAAAGAAGATTGAGCATATAGAAGATCTGTATGAAATGTTCCACGAGAGCGATATGTGCAAATCAGCACAGTTTGTATATGGCGATGCGAGCGATGAGACTGGTATGACATCTCAGGGCCGTGCAATGTTTGAGGCAAGACTTAAAGAGCTCTTAGAGAATGCTAAGAAGCATAATAACGTCATTTATGATGATGAGATAGTAAAGGCAACTAAGGATCTTGATCCAAAGGATATTCCTGATTACTGCGCAAAGGCACTTGAGTTCTTCGAGATAAATGGAGTAGAAGTTCTCAGCGTTATCGATGATGAGCCAGATATCAGCGACGAAGAAATGCAGATGGAACTTGCCGAGGAAGAAGAAATCGATCTTGAGAAGATTGATATGTCTGTTCCAGAGGGAATCAGCCTTGAGGATCCTGTAAGAATGTACCTTAAGGAGATTGGTAAGGTTTCACTTCTTACAGCTGAGGAAGAGATTGATCTTGCTCAGAGAATGGAAGAGGGTGACGAACTTGCAAAGAAGACGCTTGCAGAAGCTAACCTTCGTCTGGTTGTTAGTATAGCTAAGAGATATGTTGGTAGAGGAATGTTGTTCCTCGATCTAATTCAGGAAGGTAATATGGGTCTTATTAAGGCTGTTGAGAAGTTCGATTACAGAAAGGGATATAAGTTCTCTACATACGCAACATGGTGGATTAGACAGGCTATTACAAGAGCTATAGCTGATCAGGCTAGAACTATCAGAATCCCAGTTCACATGGTTGAGACAATCAACAAGCTTACTAGAGTTTCAAGACAGCTGCTTCAGGAACTTGGTCGTGAGCCAAGCCCAGAAGAGATTGCAGAGGAAATGGAGATTCCAGTAGAGAGAGTTAGAGAGATTCAGAAAATATCTCAGGAGCCAGTTTCACTTGAGACACCTATCGGTGAGGAGGAAGACAGTCATCTTGGAGACTTCCTTCCAGATGAGGATATTCCGGCACCTTCAGAGGCTGCTGCATCTACTATTCTTAAGGAACAGCTGGTTGAAGTACTTGGAACACTTACAGATAGAGAGCAGAAGGTACTTAGACTGAGATTTGGTCTAGACGATGGTAGAGCTAGAACACTTGAAGAAGTTGGTAAAGAGTTTAAGGTAACTCGTGAGCGTATCAGACAGATAGAGGCTAAGGCTCTTAGAAAACTGAGACACCCAAGCCGTTCACGTAAACTGAGGGAGTTCCTTGAGTAATGGATATCGAGAAGAGAATATCTAGTAGAATGAAATGTATAGCCGGTATGGTCACCCCTGGAAAGAGGGTGGCCGATATCGGCTGTGATCATGCTTATACATCAATATATTTGGTCGAAAAAGGCCTCGCCCAAAATGTAGTGGCGATGGATGTAGCAGAAGGTCCGCTTAAATCAGCCAGGAAGAATATAGATTCATTTGGCCTTGGGGAGCGTATAGAAACTAGGCTCTCTGATGGAATGACCGCACTTGTCCCTGGGGAGACAGATGCAGCCATAATCGCTGGTATGGGTGGACTTCTTGTGATAGATATCTTGAGACGTGGAATGAATGTATGGCAGAGTGGGTATGAACTGATACTCTCGCCGCAGTCAGAGATTCCAGAAGTTAGGCGTTTCTTAAGAGAAAATGGTGCCAAGATCATTGATGAACATATGATGCAGGAGGATGGTAAATATTATAATATCATCAAGGCTGTTTCAAATGATGAAAAGCAATCAATATATAATGATGAAAACACTGCAGATGCAACAGAAGAAGCGGGGATAGACACTAAAAGTAGTGTACCTGTGGTGATAGGGGATAATTATGGTGAGAAGCTGATTGAGAAGAAGTCTCCGGTGCTAAGACAGTACCTGGTGGAGCGTCTTGAGAAGCTAAGCGGTATCTATTGCCGATTATCGAAAGAGACAGGGGAACGTGTAGTGGACAGAATGGCTGAGGTTTCGCAGGAATCACGTGAGATTGAGACGGTTCTGGAACTATTAAAGTAAACTTCTTTGCAGTGATAGGTGAGGCGCATATAAAGGAGTAAGGGTATGACGTTAGAAGAGTTATATAATGAAAAATATGGGGATAATAATCATAAAGTAGTGGCGGCAATCGTAAATGGCCGTCTTAGAGAACTTACAAAGGATGTAAGTTCAGACGATGAAGTAGAATATGTAAATCTTAGCAGTCCTATCGGCTTCGATCTCTATAAGAGAAGCCTTATACTTCTAATGCTCAAGGCTGCAAGGGATGTTCTCTCTAAACTTGAGGGAGACTACCGTATTGAAGTAATGTATTCTGTCGGAAGCGGATTCTTCTGCAAACTGATGGATACAGATGTTGAGCTGACAGAAGATATCATATCTAAAATCAAGAATAGAATGTATGAACTGGTGGATGAAGATCTTCCTATAGAGAAGGAAATCTGTTCCACAGTTGATATGAGAGATGAATTCCTTAGAAGGGACCTTCCTGGAAAGGCAAGTCTGCTCAAGTTCAGAAAATCATCCAGAATAAATATCTACTCACTTGGTGGTTATAGAGACTATTACTATGGATATATGGTTCCTTCGACAGGCTACCTGACAAAGTTCGATCTAGTAGCTTATGAAGATGGATTCATTGTTGTAATACCTCAGAAAGCCACTGGTGAACTTCCAGAGAAAAACCCAGAGACAGGAACATACTATTTCCCTAACAAGCTTTACTCAGTTCTTCGAGAGACAGAAGATTGGGGACACCGACTTGGCGTAGGCTACGTGGGAGATATTAATAACGTTATAGTAAAGGGTGGTGTGAGCAATATGATTCTCGTTCAGGAAGCACTGATGGAGAAACAGATTGCTGATATAGCCAAGAAGATAATTGAAGGTGATAAGAAGCTTGTACTTATAGCTGGACCATCATCCTCAGGAAAGACCACATTTTCAAACAGACTCAGTATACAGCTGATGGCGTATGGAATACATCCACATCCTATCGCTATGGACAACTTCTTTAAAGAAAGAAGTGAGACCCCTGTTGATGAAAATGGAAAATATGACTTTGAATGCCTAGAAGCACTGGATCTTGCTCTCCTGGAAAAAACTATGTCCAGACTTCTTGAAGGCGAAGAAGTTAAGATGCCAACATTTGAGTTTACTCAGGGTAAGAAAGTCTATGACGGCACAACACTTAAACTTGGAAAAAATGATGTTATCGTAATGGAAGGAATCCATGCGCTAAATCCAGAGTCTACGAGAACCCTTCCAAAAGATAGCTGTTACAAGATATACATCAGTGCTCTGACACAGCTTAATCTAGATGAGCATAACAGAATATCTACAACAGATACAAGACTTCTACGTAGAATCGTAAGAGATGCGAGAACGAGAGGTCATTCAGCTACTAGAACTATAGAAATGTGGCCATCCGTAAGACGTGGAGAAGAGAAGTACATCTTCCCATTCCAGGAAGAAGCAGACACTATGTTTAATTCTGCAATTATCTATGAGCTTCCTGCAATAAAGACATTTGCAGAGCCACTTCTTTATGGAGTGCCAGAAGATTCAGAGGCATACTACGAGGCAAATAGACTTCTTAAGTTCTTGGGATATTTCCTGGGAATAGATGTTCAGAATGTACCACAGAACTCACTGATGCGAGAGTTCATCGGTGGAGGCTGCTTCAAAGTTTGATTTAACTATGAATGAGCAAGTATGTGTTTACGTAGTGAGAATATACGCTTGCGAGACCATTACGGGTCTCGGCGCTTAGCGATTCACGAGCTTTGCGAAGTGAGAGCTTAGCGAGCGGAGCGGCCGCTAGGGGTAGCCCGTAATGAGCGGGAGCGATGTCGAGCAAGTGTAATATTCTCATGAGTATTACATACTTGCGTAGGTATATATGTGCTTTGTATAGGCATACTTGCTGTGGATTGGCACAAAAAAACGAGTAGGACTATAAGCCGGGTTCTGTCGCGGATAATCATCTATCTAGACCTTATGTTGCCACAAGGTTCAAGCAACCTACCTGAAGCTCGGCGGGCAGCGTCAACACTTCTGCTTGGTCTTGCATCGGATGGGGTTTACAATGCCCTGTCTGTCACCAGCCAGGCGGTGAGCTCTTACCTCGCCATTTCACCCTTACCATATCCCGAAGGATGTGGCGGTATACTTTCTGTTGCACTTTCCTTTGAGTCGCCTCAACTGGACGTTATCCAGCATCCTGCCCTGTGATGCCCGGACTTTCCTCACGACCGCTGGGAACGGTCCCGCGATTATCTATCCTACTCGCAACGAGGAATATACCACAATAATTTAATCATTGTCAACAATGTGCGTGATATATTGCATGCACTTAAATCAGTTATATAGAATATGATTAGTAGTTTTAGATATATAGTGGAGGATTAAAGTACATGATCAGGAGAACTTGTACCAGAAAAAAACTGGGTACATGGATATTAGCCATTCTGCTTATGGTGGGAATGGTTTTATCTTTATGTCGTTCAGATTCATTTGCAGCCAGAGATAACTTTAAGGTGGAGGTTAGCTCTGAGATTTCAAATGATGGTGGATACTATAAAGTTAGTATGAATATCGAGAATCTTGGAAAAGATTTTAAGGGGAAAGCGCGCCTAGTTGCTGAAGGTTCTTCGGGTATGGTTGGTTACGATGTTGATATATCGATTCCTAATGGATCCACGAAGACATATACAGTGAATGTTCCGGAATACTATAAATCTACTACAAGTGCAGTAGAAGTGCAGATATTTAATCAGAAGGATAAGAAGGAGTATGCTGAAAAGTTCAGTTCAGTGTTTTCCCAGGGATCCAATACACTTAGGTTCGCTGTTCTTTCTGATAATGCAGATTCTTTATCTAAGTTAGATATGGCTGGAAATGGAGTGTCTGTAAATAGTGACATTTATTATATTGCAACTGAGAATGTTGATGGATCTAAGCTTGCTGAAAATATTGATTCATATTCTGGTCTTATTATAAATGATTATGATACCAGTACTCTTTCTGATGAGACCTTGTCTAAGATAGAAGATTGGACAAGGCAGGGCGGTATTCTTGTACTTGGATCAGGAGAAAATGCAGAAAGAGTTGATTCGGGGTTTTCAGAAGATTTTCTAGGGATGAAGTTTTCTTCAACTTATACATTGTCCTACACGTTTAATGTTGAGGAATTCGATGAGTATGAAGTTGCAAGGTTTACATATAGTGCTGACTATAGTTATGATTCATTTATGTCATATTCATGTGTGGTAGGTAACGGCTTGATAGTTTGCTGTACTATCGATCTTGCTGATTATCGAGATAATGATGGTAGTATGAGTGGAGCGCTTCAATCTTTATATCAAAATGCTATCTTAAATGTTAGAACTACTACTCAAAATTATGGTTATTCAAATATAAGCCTATATACACTTGAAACACAGCAGGGATTTATGGAAAAACCTGCTAAATCTGCTTCGGTTCTTCTGATACTTTTAATAATTCTTTATACAGCTATTGTCGGTCCGATTAGTTATCTTGTGCTTATGGCTATGAAGAAGAGAGAAATGATATGGATCGCTATTCCTGCAATTTCTCTGATTACAGTACTCTTTGTCTTTCTTATAAGCTTAGGAGTAAGGGTTAAGGGTATCAGTCTTAAGTCTGTGAGTGCTATAGATTTATCTAACGGTAAGAAGGATTGTTATGTATTTGGATATGCTCCTGATCCTTCTGAATGGAGTGTTAAGGCAAAGGAACCTTGCGATTACGTTGCTATTACAGATTCATATTCATATGGTAATGGAGTAGAACTAGCAGTAAAGCAGTCGGAGGATGAAGAGGAACTTACATTTTATCCAGATGGTTCTTTTGATACTAAATGTGCGGTGCTCTGTTCTAAAGAATCTGGATATGGTAACTTCAATGTAGATGTTTATGATTCGGGAGCAGGTAATCAGGATGATGACGACGATGATTATTATTCCAATTCATATAATTCAGGAGTAGATTCAGGAACGGTTGAGAATACTACTGGAATTGATTTCGACTATGTTCTTATCATTACGCAGGCTGGAACTCAGCTTAAGGAAAATGTTAAAAATGGAGATAAGATAACAATTTCCTTAGATAAGTCAAGTTATAAATATTCACATTATTCATTTGGCATGGATTATCTTAATAATGATTATTCTAAGAAGTATTATGATAAGAAGGACTATGCTGCGTCTGGAGCGATTTCGGCGATGATACTCGCGTCACAGAAGGTAGAGTCGCAAAATCTCGAAATGCTTGTACTAGGAGTTAAGGAATCTAAGAGCAAGACTGATCAGGGGGAAAACTCCTGGGATGTTTATTATTCAGCTTATTAACAGTAGGAGGGACGATATGTTATATATTAATAATTTATATAAAATCTATGGCCGTTTCCCTGCTGTTCAGGGACTTACATTAAGAGTTCCTAAGGGGGATCTCTTTGGATTTGTTGGGCCAAATGGAGCTGGTAAGACTACAACTATAAGAATAGTATGCGGGCTTATGCAGGCGACTTCTGGAAGCGTTACTGTAAATGGAGTAACAGCTATAAATGGAACAGGCAAGCCTGTGTCTGGCAAAGTGATGCGTGAGCTGAAGAGGAATATCGGATATGTGCCGGACTTCTTCGGTGTATATGATAACCTGAAGGTTACTGAATATCTGGAGTTCTATGGTTCATTAAATGGTATGTCATACCGTGATATTAATGCTACTACTGATGATCTCTTGGCGCTTGTTAATCTTCAGGATAAGAAAGATTTCTACGTTGATACATTGTCTCGTGGTATGAAGCAGAGACTTTGCGTTGCAAGAGCTCTTCTTCATAATCCAAATCTTCTGGTGATGGATGAACCATCTTCAGGACTTGATCCAGTTGCGAGAGTTGAGATGAAGGAACTACTGATGAACCTTCAGTCTATGGGTAAAACTATAGTTATCAGTTCTCATATTCTGGCTGATATAGCTGAGATGTGTAATGCAATTGGTATTATGAATCGTGGTAGACTGATAGCTGCTGGCAAGATGGAGGATATACTGAAGACTGGTACAGATATGAGTAGGCTGATCATTTCATTTTCCTCAGGTATTGACCAGGCTGCACAGATATTTACTGAGAATCCTTATATACATATCGAGTCTATACGTGAGAATCAGATAATTCTCAGCGGTGTTGCTGATGATGGCTTTGCGGATAAGATAATTGTTGATCTTATCAACCGCGGTGTCGTTGTATCTGGCTTCCACAGAGAAGAAAGAACTCTTGAGAAAATCTTTATGGATATGACAGGAGGTGCGGCATAATGAATATCAAGAAATTATTCAAAGTTAATCCGATTGTCAAGAAGGACCTGAAGGTTATATCTAGAAGTATGAAGTATTCTTGGGGTCTGTTTGCTTATGTTGCTATCCTCGGTATAGTATTCATTTTTACGATGCTTATAATAGGTGGTGTAGATAGATATACGGGTTCATATAAGAATACTGATATTTATGAGGGATATGTTTCATTTTTCCCTGTTATCGGAATAGCGCAGCTCTGTATCATATCGCTGATAGTTCCTATCTTTACCGCATCATCCATATCGGGTGAGAGGGAGAGGCAGACGATGGATGTTTTGCTGACTACGACTACTCCTTCATACAGCATTATTATAGGTAAGATTACATCAGCTGTACTTAGGGTAATGACCTTTGTTGTAGCAAGTATTCCACTTATGGCAGTGTCATTTGTGATGGGTGGTATTAACTGGGGGACGCTTTTTGAATATCTGATTCTTGCCTTTGTATTTGCGATATATACAGGAAGTATTGGAACATTCTGCTCAGCAGTGTTTAAGAAATCTATTCCAGCAATCATTGTGTCTTATATAATCTATGGGGCAATCTATGGACTTACATACACACCAGCTATAATAGTAAGTATCATGTCTGATATAGACGATGGATTTTTTGCTTTTATAACTACGCTTGGTAATCCGGTTCAAGAGTTTCTGATGTTCTTCTACCAGAAAATTAGCGGAGAAGGGCTTATGGATTATATGATTCAGTATGGAAATTATCCGGATTTCGTTAATTGGATATTTAAGACAGATGTTTGGATAGTGCTGTCATGTATATTCCAGCTGGGAATTGCGGCCTTCTTTATATGGCTGTCAACCCTCAAGATACGCCCAGGCAAGAAATAAGAATGAGTCACTTCGCACGTCCGACGTAACTGGTGACTCAAAAATGAGTCAGCAGTTACGTCGGACGTGGAAGCTGACTCATTCTGTGAAAGAGGTTAGAAGTGGAGTTTATTTATCGATTTATCGACAGGATAAGGATTAAACTTAATAGAAATATCATGAGGAAGTCTGTGGTCGCGGCGCTTATGGTCGGTGCGCTCCTCGGACTTCTTGTTGTGACTATCAGCCTCTTCGTGCCTATATACGAAAGGGCTGTGCTAATCACGGCCATTATCCCACCGGTTCTATCAGTTCCAGTGGGTATTTTTATGGGAATCAAGAGAAGAATTGATGACAAGGCGGCGGCCGTGTATATAGATGGATTTGGCTTCAAGGAGAAGATTATAACTGCTCTGGAAAATGAGAAGTACAAGGACCCGGTGATCTTGATGCAGAGGCAGGATGCAGAGGCCCATCTAAGAGCCGAAGGGTTTAAGGTAAATGTTAAATATGAGATGCCTTGGCTTAAGCTGAGTGTATGCTTCGTAGCTATTATACTTGCCATCTTTCTCTTCCTGCTGCCAACAAATGCTAAGAAAGTGGCGGCGGATAAGCATGAAGCTAAGGTTCAGGCAAAGCAAGCTGAAAAGGAAGTTCAGGAGATGCTTGAGGCTATGGAAGAGATAGATCAGAGCGAATTGTCGGAGGCAGAGCTCGCAGAGCTTCAGCAAATGATGGAATCTCTTGAAATGTCCCAGAATGAGTTTAGTCAGGCGTCTTCTATGGAGGACTTCGAAAAGGCTAAGAATAAGTATGATTATAAGCTGGGGGAGGCTTCGGAAAAACTTGGTTCTCTTGCAAATGGAAAGTCAGAGAATACTCAGAAAAAGATAAAGAGTGCACAGCAGATAGCCGAGAATCAAAATGAGTCAGAAAAGCAGAAACAAACTGCTATGAATCAGAATGGAGAGAACGGAGAGAACGGCCAGAACGGAGAAAACGGCCAGAACGGAGAAAACGGCCAGAACGGAGAAAACGGCCAGAACGGAGAAAACGGCCAGAACGGAGAAAA
>Ga0129310_1000363_pt1 | contig 57702 bp, 72 predicted proteins | sample Go1ome_2_FD_94433 | JGI IMG/M metagenome (GOLD analysis project Ga0129310, IMG submission 94433) | Western lowland gorrila individual fecal microbial communities from Wisconsin, USA - Go1022A metagenome | ecosystem: Host-associated > Mammals > Digestive system > Large intestine > Fecal | place...
ATTTGTATTAGAAATATGCTACAAAGGTACTCAAAAATAATCATATTACAATTATATTTCGTACCTTTGTGGTCGCATTTCGGCTGCCCTGATAGTTAAATGGATATAACAAGGCTCTCCTAAGCTCTATCCACATTCAGAGGCAGTGGTATGGTACAGAAAGATTTTTTAGATAGTTAGATATAGCTCTAAGCCCTTGTAGTTCAATGGATAGAACACGGCTCTCCTAAAGCTGAGATATGAGTTCGATTCTCATCGGGGGTACAATTTTCCAAAAATAAACAATCAAAATCCGCAAATTTTATGTAATTTTGCTGCGGAAAGTTCTACAATAATTCTACAGGCAGCAAATTGGCAACATTCAAGGCAGAGGTGTATGCCCATCAGAAAAAGGCTGATGGCACTTATAACATCAAGATCAGAGTAACGCAAAACCAGCGTAAGAGATACCTGGCTACTCCCTGGTACGTGACAAAGGATGATCTTACCAGATCACTGAAACTGAAAAACCAGAGGTACATTGATATGACTGAGGATCTTATCAGGCAGTACCGCTACAGGTGTGATCAGCTGGGTACCAGGATTAAGGGCATGACCGTTGATGAGGTGGTGGCTTTCATTGAAAAGCCTCTGGAGGAGCACTGGGATCTGGATATTGTCGAGTACACCAGGCAGCATATCAGGAGGCTCCAGGAAACAGGGCATGAGGGTAACGCCCAGACCTACCTGGTGGCTATAAACAGCCTTATCAAGTTCCTGGGTAGGGATAAGGTGAGCATTAAGGAGGTGACTGTTAAGATGCTCAGATCCTGGGCAGACTGGATCCTGGATAAGGGTAGATGCACGAAAGGGTTTGCGCCTCACAACTATCTTTCAAAGCTGAGGGCAATACATAACATGGCAAAAAAGGAGTTCAATGATGAGGATGCTGGAGTGATCAGGATCCCAAACTCTCCTTTCTCACATATAGATCTGCCAAAGGAGCCAGTGCCAGAGAAAAGGGCTCTTACCCTGGAACAGATGAGAAAGCTGCTGGATCTGCAATACATCACCAGTCCATATCCTAACACCAACAGGTACAACTTTGCCCTGGATCTGTTTATCCTGAGTTTTGCCCTGGTGGGAATGAATCTGGTGGATATGTACTACTGCGAGGACTGCAAAGGAGGTAGGATTACCTATGAGCGTACCAAAACCAAAAACAGGAGGGCTGATCGTGCCAGGATCTCCATCAAGATCCAGCCTGAGATCCAGGAACTGGTGGATAAGTACAGAGATCCGTCTGGTAAGAGGGTGTTCAAGTTCTACAGGATGTACTCCTCCATGAGCACCATACATAAGGCTATCGGTTATGGTATGAAAAAGATTGCTGAGGATCTGGGGATGGATAAGCTGGATTTCTATTCTGCCAGACACACCTGGGCAACCATAGCACAGAATGATGCTGGAGTGGATAAGTGGACTGTACACACAGCCCTCAACCATGTGGATGATGAGACGAAGATCACAGATACCTATATCAGAAAGAGCTGGGATCCTATAGATAAAGCCAACAGGAAAGTACTTAACCTGGTGAAGATAAAGAGGTGTTTCAAGGATCCAATTTTGCCTAAGCAAAAATAATGTTTTGCCTAAGCAAATTTTGTAAGTATCTAATAATCAGATAGCAAATTTTTCATTTTGCCTAAGCAAAATTTCTAATTTGCCTAAGCAAACGTATTTTGCTTTAATTTTGCTTACCATTTTGCTTACGTTTTGCTTGCACTTTTGCCTAAGCAAAATTAAATTTGCCTAAGCAAAAAAAGCCGTTTGCCTAAGCAAAAATCATAACTATCTGATAATCAAGACCAAATTTTTTCATTTTGCCTAAGCAAAAAAAGCCGTTTGCCTAAGCAAAATTAAATGTAAGTTATCTGGGGGTATATATATTATATATAATAAGAATAAGAGATAAAAGAGAAAGAATGTGTATATGAAATAGGGGTGTGGGGAAAGAACAAAAGAAATGCCCAACTGGTTAAGATGGGCAAATTCTTGATAGTTTTGCAAAAAATTGCAAGGATTAGCAAGGATTAGCAAGAAATTATTTCTTTGTCTATCAGAGATCCATACTTTAGTAACATATCATTCTTTTTCCTGTTTCTTGAACATCCTGCCTGATCCTGTCAGTAGCCATTCGGCACTAACACCGTATTCTTTCACCATAGGGCACAGCCAGGAAACCTGAAACCAGCCTCTATCCAGATCCTTTCTCTGAGCCAGGAAATTCCTCCTGTCAATCTCATAGAGCCTACAGTACGTGTTTACACCTCTGATGTCACCTTTGGCTATGATGGCATCCAGGGCACTGTAGAAACGCTCCATCACGTTCTTAGTTATCTGTGTGTTCATATCGTAAGGTGTAATTTTCTATCGTTCCGTATGGTTTATCTTTCATGTTTACATATAGTGGTGAGTATATGTTTTCACCATTCACCAGCCACCAACATCTTACCTCAGTACTTTCTCCAGCCAAAGTAAACTTACTGGAAACATCACCAGGAGCAAGTAGATCTGTTCCAATATACAAACTATAAGTATCATCACCATTGGTAATAGTGAAATACCTGGCATTACTTTCTATGCCATTATTGATGTTTTGATCCTCACTGTCTTTTGAACAGGCAAAGAGAATCAGCACCAGTAGATATAAAACCTTTCTCATAGCTCTCTAATATCATCCATTAACTGAGTAAACGCCTCCTGGGGCTTTCCTAAAATCTTTGCCTCAGTCTGTGCGCTTGCAATAGCTTTCTTTACCTCCAGGATCCTGCTATGATCCACAATTCCATCTTTCACGATCTGCTTGTATAGCTCGATCACCATTCTGTAGTACCTTTCCATATCAGCTCTTTAGTTTTTCGATTATTGTAATAAGTCTATCCATTTGCTCCTGTGCTTTCTCTGTGAGCTTTCTTTGGGCTGCAAGCTCAACCATAAACTGGTTTACTGTCATATCACTATTAAAGTGATTACCATTTCCTACCTGGTTGTTTACTATAGGGGTGCTAATTTCTGGATATTTAAGCATTTCACCTATTCCATCAATAAGCCACTCATCAGAGAAAATACTACCAAAAGCCTTATTGAATTTTCTCAGAAAGCTATCTGTTAAGATGCTTTCCTTTCCATTAAGTGCTGCTGAGATATTGGAGCGAGATTGCCCACTCTTTTTCCCTGCATCTGTCTGGTTGCGGAATGTACCCATATTCTGTAAATACATATACGCCTTACTGAATCTTTCTGTCTTATCCATAAAACACGCTACAATACAATACTGTCTTAAAAATCGTTAAAATAATACACTTTCTGTCTTAAATGTTTTGGTGGTAATACAATTTGTTGTATATTTGCACTCGAATAAGTAACATTGTGGGCGCAAATATACAAAAATATGTTTGTAAAACACAGAAATAATATGTTAAAAATGAAGAGCAAATTTAGAGAAATCTACGATTCACTGCCAGCCAGGGCTGGTAGAGCACCAAAAACGGTGTGGATTGAGCGTCTGGCTAAGATCTGTATGGTATCTGAGCAGACGGTACGCTGCTGGGTATATGGCACCCAAAAGCCAGATGCCCTGAAACTCTCGATTATTTCTAAGGAGCTGGGTGTTCCAGCCGATGAATTATTTTCTTAATCACTTAAATGCAACACCGATTATGAAACAAGTAACTTTATCAAACGCTATCCAGTGTGCTATAGCAACATTTTTCGCTATAGCTGCTATCGTCACAGGTATTGCTACCAGGACAGGCCACAATGTTTTCTTTGGCTTGATGGCAGCTGTCTTTGCCTGGGTGCTTTTCACCGATGATCAATACGGAGAGAGTGTAAAACAGTACATCCTGAGAAAGAGAGGTAAGTAATGGCTATCACTCTGGAACTCTTTGAACTGAAAACCCTCTGCATGGATATGGCAGAGCTGGGCGTGGCAAATTATATCAGGACACAGGCACCAGCCAAAGACCTTATATCCCAGAGAGAGGCCTACAGGCTGTTTCAGGAACACAGGGTAAAGGAGTGGAGAGCCAGAGGTATGATCACACCTGAGAGGATGGGGGCTGCAACGAGATCAAAGCTCCTGTATTCCAGGAGTGAGCTGCTTGCACTCGACAAGTCAGAGAGACTTAATCAGTTTATCAATAAATAAATAGTATTTCTATGGGAATTATTCTAAAGAATCTACACCTGGTGAATTTCAAGGGAGCACGTGACGTTGAGCTTTCTTTCAATCCAGGTACCACAATGGTAAGAGGTGACAATGGCACTGGTAAGACCACTGTCTTTGATGCCTTTACGTGGCTGCTGTTCGGTAAGGATAGCACTAACAGATCCGATTCCAATTTCAACATCAAGACACTGGATGCCCAGGGTAATCCTATCCTGAAACAGGAGCACTCTGTGACAGCTATCCTGGATGTTGATGGGAAAGAGCTTAAACTAAAGCGTATGTATCGTGAAAAGTGGGAAAAGCCTACAGGCACCACCACTGAGGTACTGAAAAACCATGAGACGCTTTTCTATGTGAATGATGTTAAGATCCCTACAAAGCGTGAGTATGATGCTAAGATCAGCTCCATCATTCCAGAGAATGTGTTTCGTATGATCACCAACCCTTTCTATTTTCCATCACTGAAACCAGAGGATCAGAAAGAAATGCTCCAGAATATGGCTGGCAACGTCACTGATGAGGATGTGGCACGTCTGAAACCTGAGTATGCTGAGTTCCTGGCTGCTTTGGAGGGTACTACTATCATTGAAAGGGCTAAGGAGATCAAGGCTAAGAAAAGTGCCTGTAACGAGGAGCTTTCTCTGATTCCTACAAAGATAGAGACTGCTGCCAAACTGAAACCAGCCGATGAGGATTGGGATGCCCTGGAGAAAGATCTGGAGGCTAAGAAACAGGAGCTGGAAAAGGTGGATGCTATCCTGGCTAATGACAGATCAGCCCAGAATGCTGAGGTGTACGAAAAGCGTAACTCTCTCCAGACACAGATCAACAGCAATAAACTGGAGGAGAGCAACCGTAAGAACGCTTTGCGCCTGGAGGCAGACAAAAAGCGTAATGCCGACATCCAGGAGGCTGAGAATGCTGCTGCCTCACAGCGTAATGAGTACACACGTAAGATCAACGATAAGAAAGCTGAACTGATCAAGCGTGAGGGTGAGGTTAAGCTGGCTATTGGCAGTTCCTATGAGGATGCCAAAAAGAAAGTGGCAGACCTGGAGGCAAAGATCAAGGCTAAGCAAGAGGAGATCAACCGTCTCAAAGGCAATAAGAGTAGCCTGGAGGCTGATGTGCTCGATGCCCAGAAGAATGTGAGTGACACAGAGGCTACCATCAAGGAAAAGGAGGGTGAGATCACTGATCTGCGTGCTGAGTTCCAAAAGATCTATGCTGAGGAGTTTATTATGGATCCTGCCCAGATGGTTTGTCCTACCTGTAAGCGTCCGCTTGATATGGATGATCTGGAGGCAAAACGTCAGGAACTGGAGGCTAATTTCAACAGCCAAAAGGCTGAGAGGATCAAGGCTAACCAGGAAAAGGGTAAGGCTACCAGGGAAAAGCTGGATAACCTCAACACCACCCTGGAGAGACAGCGTAAGACACTCCAGGATAAGGATGATAAGCTGAAACAGGCAGAGAGCGACATCACCAACTCTGAGAATGAGCTAACAGAGCTCAACAGGGATCTGGTATCAGCACGTGCAAGTGTTCCTGCTGTTCCTGACTATAACAAAGCCCTCTCTGAGGATGCTGAGTACCAGCGTATCAGTAAGGAGATCCAGACCACCCAGGCAGAGCGTGACAGTATCACAGCTGCTGTTATACCAGCTCCTGACTATCTGGAGATAGAGAAAAAGGATGAGGTACTGATCGGACTGGCAAATGAGATCACAGAACTGCAAAACCAGCTGAGCGTGATCAAGGATCCTGCTGGTGATCAGCAAGAGGCAGATAACTCTGCTGCCAAAGCCGATAAGGAGCGTATCAATGGTGAGATCGCTACCATCAACCAGCGTTTAGGACAAAAGGCTATCCTGGATCGTGCCAATAAGGAGATCAAGGAGCTGGAGGAGCAAAGGGATAAGCTCAATGAGAAAGTGGCAGATCTGGAGAAATGGGAGTTTGACTGCCTCCAGTTCCAGAAAGCTAAGGATGCTGAGCTGCTGAGACGTATCAATGACCTTTTCAAGCTCGTTTCTTTCTCTTTCGTATCGTCACAGCTCAATGGTGGTGAAAAGCTAACCTGTGTATGCACAGTGAACGGTACACCATATCCTGATGTGAATAACGCTGGTAAGATCAACGCTGGCTTGGATATTATCAATGCAATATGCAAGTCCCAGGGCGTGAATGCTCCTATTTTCGTGGATAACGCTGAGAGCGTGAACAATGTGATGGAAACATCCAGCCAGAAGATCCTCCTGTGTGTTACAACTGATAAACAACTTTCAATTCAATAACAACTATGGCAGACAATAAGCAAACCAATGTACCAGCTCCAGCACCAGCAAATGGCGGTGCTGTTGAGCCTAAAGTGAATCCTAAGACGCTGGCACTAAAGAATGTGCTGAATACAGACAGCGTTAAGGAACAGTTCAAGAATGCCCTGGGTAAGAATGCTGACACATTCATTGCCTCAGTGATAGATCTTTTCAACTCAGACAGTAAGCTGAGAGAGTGTAATCCTAACCAGGTGGTTATGGAGGCTCTGAAAGCTGCTGTGCTCCACCTGCCTATCAATAAGTCCCTGGGATTCGCCTATATCATCCCTTACTCTAACAGCTATCCGAAAAAGGATGAGTATGGACGTGACATGATCGGACAGGATGGTAAGAAGATCTGTGAGAAAAAGCTGGAGCCTACTTTCCAGCTGGGCTACAAAGGATATATCCAGCTGGCTATGCGTACAGGCCAGTATCGTACCCTCAATGCTGATGTAGTCTATGATGGTGAGGTGCGTAAGGTAAGCAAGCTCACAGGAGAGATCGCCTTTGATGGTGAAAAGAAATCCGATAAGGTGATCGGTTATTTCTGCTACTTTGAGCTGCTTAACGGATTTGCTAAGACGCTGTACATGACAGTGGATCAGATGGCTAACCATGCTAAGCGGTACTCTAAGGGGCTGAAAAAGGAGGTTACAGTGGATCAGCTGAAAGCCCTGGCAGATCTGCCAGTATCTACAGACGATAATAAGACAGTAGGCTGGCTGGGTAATTTCCACTCTATGGGTGTTAAGACCGTGGTAAGGAATCTGCTGAGCAAGTTCGGCTACCTGTCTGTAGAAATGCAAACTGCTATCGCTGATGATATGCGTAGCGAGGAGTGGGCTGATGCTACAGAGGTTAAGGATGATCAGAAACAGCTTACAATGAGTAGCGAGGGTGCTGTACAGATCGGTGAGGCTGCAACAAGCCAACCAGCTCCAGCCAGTGCTCCTAATCCTGGATATTAAAACGTGCTGCTATGACGCTGACAGTATTAGGTAGTTCAAGCAAGGGTAACGGTTACATCCTGGATAATGGCAATGAGGCTCTGATCCTGGAGTGTGGCGTGAACGTCAAAGAGGCTAAGAAAGCCCTAAAGTTCAACATCCGTAAAGTCTCAGGATGTATCGTTACCCACCAGCACAATGATCATGCTGGGCACATAACAAAGTACGCTGATCTTTTCCACACCCTGGCACTGCCTGAGGTATGGATGGCAAAGGGTTACTCTGGTACCCATGCTGTGACAGCGGAAAGTGGTAAGACGTACCAGATGGGCAATTTCCTGGTAATGCCTTTCAATGTGTCACACGATGTACCATGTGTTGGCTATCTGATCCAGCATCCAGATATGGGGCTGATGATGTTTGCTACAGATACCTGTGAGCTTGACTACACCATTCCAGGGCTCAATCATGTACTGATCGAATGTAACTACTCTGTGGATGCCCTCAGACGTGCTATCGAGGAGCACCGTACCGATGAGAGCCAGGTGGCACGTCTGGCGAAGTCACACCTGGAGTTTGCATCAACGAAATCTTTTCTTAGCCGTAATGACCTGTCGAAAGTGGCTGAGGTGGTGCTGATCCACCTGTCAGGAAACAATGCCGATGAGGAGCGTTTTGTGAGCGAAATACAAGCTCTCACAGGTAAGCCCACCTATGCTGCTTTCCCAGGTTTGACAGTTGAGTTAAATAAGCTATAGTAATTATGATTAACGGATTTACAAATGAAACTAAGCCTCTATCTGAGTATGGGCTTAACACGCTCACCCCCCAGATTGTACGTGGACTGTCTATGAAGATCGGCAAAGACCGTGCTATCAAAAACAGTGAGATTTGTGCTAAGATGCGTTTGGCTGGCTATAAGATTGACAATGCCAGGTTGCGCAAAGTGATAAACCATATCAGGGTGAATGCCCTGCTGCCTGGAGTGATCGCTACCTCCGATGGCTACTACATAGCCACAACGAAAAGGGAAATGGCTGAGTATATAGCATCCCTGGAGAGCCGTGAGGGTGCTATCCACCAGGTAAGTGTTGCACTCAGAAAACAAATGGAGCTGTACGATGAGTAACGCTAAGGTGATCATAGAAAAGGCTAACGGCCTCTTTAACCTGAATAAGCTCTATGTGTGGTTTGTACAGGCTCTGGATGGAATTTACCTGGTAGAGGTAAAGAAAGTGCGTAAGCCCAGATCCAACGATCAGAACGGATGGCTGTGGGGATGTATCTACCCTATGCTGCTGGATGCAATGATAGATGCTGGCTGGGAGTTTACAAGCGTGGAACAGATCCATGAGTTTTTCAAGGCACAGATGACAGCTGATGAGGTTGTGAACAGAGAGACAGGTGAGATCATCAAGTTTCCATCATCAACTGCAAAGATGGACACCGTTACTTTCTCCACCTATTGCGAAAAGCTGAGGCAGTACGCTGATGAGTACTTGAATGTGAAAATACCTGATCCTGATAAATACTGGATGCTGAGAGCCGATGAAACTAATAGCAAATAACCTGGTATCAGAGTTGATACGGTTGGTACCAGTGATCATAGACAGCGTACCACCAGGCCAGAGCCTGAGAGTACAGAATGCAATCCGTATCGTGAGAAAGATCATAAAAAAGTTGAATACACTAAAAGAATTAGAAAAATGAGTAAGCAAATTATCGTTACTGAGGTAGAGGTTAAGGCAGCTCTGGATGTTGCTAAGTCTCAGGAGGTGAAAGACGTGCTGGCAGCTCTTTTCTGCAAGCCAGAGAATAAGCCTAACCTGGATGATTACAAGTCTATCAAGTCCTATGAGGATGCTTGTGAGGCTCTGGATCTTACACCGATCTATTCAGATAAGGCTAAAAGATCAATCTGTGAGCACATTAACGGCCATTGGGACTACAGACAGGAATTGCCTAAGCATATCATGGCATTACTGAAACTGGAGGTGATCAGCCGTGCCCTGTGGGGCAGAAACTGGGAGCCTAAGCCAGATGCTGAGGGTAATAACACTATGTGGTACCCCTGGTTTGCACTATGGACTAAAAAGGAGATAGAGGATCGTAAGGATGAGTTCAATGGTGCCCTCCTGTCTGGGGATGCGTATTATGGTGCGAATGCTGGTTTCGGTTGTCTGGATGCGATTCGTCGTTCCTCGTATGCGGGTGCGGACGTTGGGTTCCGCTTGTGCCAGGAAACAGAAGAAAAAGCTATCTATTTTGGTCAGCAGTTTATCCAGCTCTGGGCTGATTACCTGGCATTCAATTTCACTGTGGGAGATTCTTATTTCAACAAATAAACTAAGTGAATTATGGCAAAAGAAAAAGTACAAAGTGTGCCAGACGTGATGCTGGCAGACACTCCGATGGAGGAGAGAGAACAGATCCTGAGGGATTCATGTGATCAGATCGTGGAAAAATTCTACACCAGAAAGTTTGGTGAGGATGAGAAGAATGAGAAACGTGCTGAGGCTTGCAATGTGGCAATCCAGATCGGTGAGCTGAATGAGGAGCTGAAAAACTTTACAGCTGACATCAAGGGTAAGCTAAAGCCACTCCAGGAACGCCAGGCTGCGATCCTGGATGAGGTCAAGGCTGGTGGTGAGCAGATCAAGGGTGACACGTTCAAGTTCGTCTTTGAGGAGGCTGGAAAGGTTGGTTTCTATGACACCAACGGACACCTGGTAGAAAGCCGTGATATGACACGTGAGGAGAGACAGCGCACAGTGTTCCAGGCTATCCGTGGAACTGGCACTGAGGGATAAATAACATTCAATAATTAACTTTCAAAATTGTACAACTATGCAAGAAGAAATGACAAACATGGAGAAATTCGTATGTGTAAACATCCAGAACTATACAGGTGAAAAGCCTGTTGAGGTGATCATCCGTAAGGGAGAGGCTGCAAAGGCACTCAATCCACTGCCTACTAAGGAGCCGATTAAGACTAACATTGTTGGTGTGATCTCTACTCCTTTCGACTGGCTGGAAAAGCGTATCAACACCATTGATCAGAAGAAAGCCCACATCCTGGTAAACCGTGAGGATATGAGTATCACACTGATAACCAATGAGAATGATGAGTACTCAAAGGGTGTTGTGAAAGGCACCGTTGAGTTTACTGAGGTGTTCCTGAAAACAAAGATCAACGATCCTAAGGATGCCTGGATCCCTGATCGCCTGGGACAGTTCCTGCGTCTTAACAGGAGCCTCTTTGAGGATCGTGAGGAGTGCATGAAACTGGTATCTTCCTTAAAGAATTTCACAGCTAAGGCTAACAGCGAGGTACAAAAGCAGAAAGATCCGAGTGGATCACGTGCTGAGGTATTCAAGCAGACAGTGGAGAGCAATCTGCCTAAGAGCTTTACACTGAGCCTGGCTATCTTCAAGGGCACTCCTAAGGTACCTATCGTGGTAGAGTTTGATCACTACCTGGCTGATGGTGAATGTTTCCTCCAGCTGGTTTCTCCTGGTGCTAACGAGGCTGTGGAGGCTTACCGTGATAGTTGCATTGATGAGGTGCTGGGTAAGATCCGTGAGATAGCACCAGAGATCGCTATCATGGAAAAATAATAACTCTGTCAATCCCTGGAGGGTGGGGCTCTCCTATCCTCCAGGCTTAAAAACAAGTAGTATGGCTAAGAACAAACAACAGATGATGCCTTTCGACACAGCAGACTGGCTAAGATGCCCAGAGCTGAAAGTGCTGCCTCCAGACATAAGGGGATTATGGATGGATATGCTATGCTATATGTGGGAGAGCGTGGAGCGTGGCGTGATGGTAAAGCCTAACGGTGACATATACACCCAGGATGAGATTTTGCGTATGCTGGGTAATGATGCCTCTGGATCTGATACCTGGCTGGATCGCCTGATCATTGGTGGTGTGTGTGCTGTGCGTGAGGATGGAGCCATCTACAGTAGGAGGATGGTAAGGGATGCTGAGATAAGCCAGAAAAGGCGTGAGGCTGGCTTGAAAGGTGGTAGCTCTACAAAGTCTAAGGTGTTTGACAGAAAGCCTGTAGAACGAAAGCAAAAGGTGACAGAGCCAGAGATCCCTCTGGATATACCAGCAGACACACCACCACCTCTGACACCAGAGCAAGCAGAAAAGGCTGCAAAGGCTAAGAAATACAAGTATGCTGAGTTTGTCACCCTTACCAGGGATGAGTACGCAAAGCTCTGTGAACAGTTTGGAGAGGATCCAGCAAAGCGTATGATTGAGATCCTGGATAACTATAAGGGAGCTAAGGGCAAACGCTATAAGAGTGATTACAGAGCCATCCTTGCCTGGGTGGTAGATCGTTACAATGAAGATTTAACACGCAATGGAACAAAGATTAGCACAATGGCTACAAGCCAACCTGGATCGGAGAGTGGCAGGGACACGCTTTAGAATTGATAAATACGATCCTACAACCGTTGAGGAAATGCTGCTTATGTGCTATAAGTCTGAGGTTAAAAAGAGAGGCATGGATTTCCTCTCGGATGAGCCTACAAATGAGAAAATTCATAAAGTAACTAAGTGGCTTTGTTCTGGCAGACGATATGGGCTGCTGCTGTACGGATCAATAGGATCAGGAAAGACTACTCTGGCAAAGGCTGTATGTACGCTTATCGGCATTCTGTATGGTAATGCTGGATCCTATGAGGATAGGAAAGGTGTTGTAAGGGTATCTGCTTTAGATCTGGCAAATAAGGTGGCAGCTGATTCAGGCTATCTGTCACAGATCAAGCAAAAGGAAATGCTCTTTATTGACGATCTGGGAGTAGAGCCAGAGACTGTGAAAAGCTGGGGCAATGAGTTTTCTCCTGTGACTGAATTACTCTACTACAGATATGATAACAGGCTGTTTACTATAGCCACAAGCAATCTGGGAGATCGTGATTTTGATACCAGGTATGGTAGGAGGATCTATGATCGAATGGAAGAAATGTTTGATCGGCTTTTCTACACAAATGGCAGCTACAGAATAAATAAACTAAGTAAATAGGAAAATTTGTATGGCACAGAAAGAACAGAAACGTAAGGTGATTATCACCTTTTCAAAGAAATTCCCTCCAGGCCATCCTAAGATGGGTGAGCCTACAGGGTTTAGTGATAAGCTGGAAGCTGGCACAAAAATCCACACCATCAGATCCGATGCCAAAGGCTGGTGGGATAAGTGTGCTGAGGCTATCAACTCAGGCAGAAAGTACCTCAGTATGAGAGAATGGGATGGTAGGCCTTACAACTCCTCACAGACGATCCTGGGAGAGAGGGAAAAGATAGGGCTGCAAAAGATCACCATGACATACTCCAGCGAGGATGAGCTACCTCAGGCATGGGTGGATGGTAAGAAAGTACCAGTAGAGGAGCTGGCAAAGAATGATGGGCTGAGTGTAGAGGATTTCGTTTCCTGGTTTTTCGGCACTCCTCTCTATAATGACAATACCTTTGAGGGTAAGGTGATACAATTAACAGATTTCAGATATTAAGAAATGGCAGAATTGACTAATAGAGAGTTTGCTGCTTTATGGTTTGATGATGTGGCAGACAAAACGAGAAAGCTAACCAGTGGGAATGTTTCCCACGATTCCGCTATGATCAGAGGGCTGGCAAAGAACAGCGTGGAATACCTGGATGAGTTCGGAGAGAAAGATGATGAGCTCCTGGAGAAAGCCAAAGGCTGGTTTAAGGATATTGCAAGCCTCTGTGAGAGGATCACAACAGGCAACGTGTCACACATGGCTGCTACCATACGTGGTAAGGCTATCAGATGTAGAGAGTATATCAAAAAGCATATTAACGATTAACAGTAATTCTATGGAGACTAATGCAACAAAGAGAACGGATCTTTTCTGGATTGATCCGAGAAACATTGACATCCAGGATGGTTTCAATGTAAGACGTGAGTTTGATCTGGATGAGCTCAAAGAACAGATCAAGGCTCAGGGTGTACTTAACCCAATAACAGTGATCCCCTATAAGGTGGATGGTAAGGAGCGTTACAAGCTGGTGGATGGTGAGAGGCGTTACCGTGCAACTATGCTGGCTATCAGTGAGGGTGCTGAGATTCCCTACATCAAGGCTCTCAAAGCTCCAAAGGATGCTAAGCCTGAGGATCTGTACATTGAGCAGATGATGAGAAACGAGGGAAAGAAATTCACTGAGTACGAATGTGCAATTATGTTCCAGCGTTTCAAGGATGAGTTTGGCTACAGCCAGGTACAGATAGCTGACAAGTTCAAGAAAAGCCCAGCTTTCATCAGTAAGTGTCTTTCTCTGCTGGATCTGCCATCAGAGCTACAGGAAAAGATCGTGAGTGGTCAGCTGAGTGTCAAGGCTGCAAGGGAGATCGCTGGCAGCTATGAGACAGAACAGGAACAGGTGAAAGCAGCCAGATCAGCCGTTAAGTCAGCACAGAGCGAGGGTAGATCCATTGCAACCAATAAGGAGGTGCTGAATGCCCTGAAAACCTCTAAGGAGGCTAAATCTGTAGCGGATGCTTTGCGTACCCTCTGGGCTTACCTGGATGGTGATAACGTGATCGACATAGACCAGATGGCTAAGCTCCTGGATAAGCATGAGAGCCTGAATAAGGCTGTGCGTGAGTATAAATCGCTGAATAAACCTGGTAAATAGTGAAGATCCTCAGTTACTACTCCAGGCATGATCCTAACAGCATAGGTAGTGAATATGTGACACCGTGCCCTTACAAGCCAGGTGTTACTATTCTCAGTCCTAAATGCCGTGCCTGTGAGTACTATGATGGGGAATGTATAACTCAACACATGAGATGTAATTATGAATAGTGTATTGTTTTCCTCAGAAAACGAGGTGTGGGCTACTCCACAAGATTTTTTCGACAAACTGAATGACGAATTTGGGTTTAATCTGGATCCCTGTGCTATCCCTGAGAATGCTAAGTGTGAGAGGTTTTTCACACCAGAAATGGATGGCCTAAAACAGAACTGGGGGGGGCAAAAGTGTTCTGCAATCCACCTTATGGGCGTAAAATTGGTGCCTGGGTGCAAAAGTGTTATGAGGAGAGCCAAAAGCCAGATACAACGGTGGTGCTCCTTATTCCAGCCAGGACTGATACAGCGTATTTCCACGATTACATCTATCACAAAGCAAAGGAGATCCGTTTTGTGCGTGGTAGGCTAAAGTTTGGAGGCGCAAAATGTGGAGCTCCATTTCCGTCAATGGTAGTAATATTTTAATATAAATACTTAAATATCAAATAGTTATGGGAAAAGCAAAAAAAGCGCAAATGAAAGAAATTGCCTTAATGGAGCAAGACAAAGCTCTGGCTGAGGCTGGTGTTACACAGACCAACAAAGTAGTATATCCACCGTATTTCGCTAAGCGTAAGCACCTGTTGAACGCTGGGCTGATTAAGTTGCTCCAGGAGACAGCAGACAGAGAGCCTGAGGTGGTGGATGTGTTTGGTGAGTACAAACAGGGTACTTTCCTCCATCGGTACTGTATTGTTACCGTCACCAGGGAAAACGAGCTCTGGATGGTACATATCTACAGCGGTGACAATCCGATCACCCTACCGATCATCCAGGAGGTGAGGGATAAGTACATTCCTAACTACTGTATGATGGTACAGTTCTATCCATCCAGGGAGGAGCGTAACACCCTCAAAGGGATCCAGCTCTGTGAAATGCCTGGCTCTATCCAGGAGGATGTACCAGAGGAAAACAAGCAGGAGGAAAAGGAATGATCTATATCGGAATAGATACAGGCGTGAATACAGGTGTTGCTGTCTGGGATAACAGGCAGCGCACCCTCCTCCTGGTTGAATGTATGATGATCCACCAGGCTATGGCTCTGGTGAAAGAGTGGAAAAACAAGTGTGCTGACATTGGTACCAGGCTCATTGTGAGAGTTGAGGATGCCAGGCAGCGTAAGTGGTTTGAAAAGAAATACTCCAGGAAAGGAGAGGAGGAAAACGTGCTACAGGGAGCTGGCTCCATCAAGCGAGACGCTAAGATCTGGGATGATTATCTCAAAGACCTGGGAGTGGAGTACCAGATGGTACCACCTAAGGGAGGAATGACAAAGTACACCTCAGAGCGTTTTCAGGCTGTCACAGGGTGGAAAAAGCGCACAAATGAGCACTCCAGAGACGCTACAATGCTTGTTTTTGGCTTTTGAATGAAAAAAAAACTATAAAATGTGTTCTATGAACACAGATTTTTTATTATCTTTGCAATCGAATATTCACTAAGTAAACAGTTATGGCTATAACGATCTTTATTATCATTCTGCTGGCCATCTTTACCATTTCATGGTTTCTGGGGCTCAATATCACTATAGGCAGATACATTCTGGATAATATGATGCCTACCACCTACCCAGCTAAGGGAGATCAGATAGACATCTATATCAATGGTGGCTGGAATAGGCGTGCTACCGTAACTGCCTGTTGCCAGACTTTCCTGGTTGTGTATGGTGCTGTCAGTTGCCCTATCGACTACAGAGGCCGTTTCTATGCCATTGGTACAGATGCCAATGACAATATCCTGGTGTATGTGGATAAGACGCTCTGGCACCTGGTAAAGCGTGCTGAGCTGATCCGTAAGATATGCAACGTACCTGATGAGTACGGAACTTTCCCACCGTCTGATGAGGGAAAGGCTAACTGTGAGATATTCCCTGGAGTGAAAGATCCAGCGAATGCACCTGAAATACCTGTAGAATAGGAGGCGTGAGCATGAAAGCAGGAAAGATCATATACAGGGATCCGAAAACCCTACACCAGCATCCCCACAACCCACGTAAGATCTCAAAGGAGGATTTTGCGAGGTTGGTTGATAGCATCCGTACCAATGGATTCTGGGAGCACAGGCCTGAGGCTCTGGAGGAGGTTGATGGAAAACTGTTGATCCTGTGTGGCAACCAGAGAAACAAGGCTGCAATCAAGTTGAAACTGCCTCAGGTGCCCACCATTCTCTATACTGATCTGACTGATGAGGATAGGCAGGAGCTGATAGCCAGGGATAATGTGGAAAACGGTGATTGGGAGTACAACACCTTACACGTTGATCCTTTCTGGAAAAGTGCTGATTATGACTACCTGGGTATTCCTCAGGCACAGCCGATGGGTGATCCTGACGATCCAGAGGAGGAGCCAAAGAAGAAGAAAGGCAAAAAGGGTAAGGAGAGTGATTCAGAGGATAACGAGGAGCAGAGTGAGGAGGATGCCGAAAAGGAGGATTTCTACCGATCCATGCTAAAGGATGTGCTCTACCCAGCAAACAATCCTTTCGACATCCCCACACTACTCCTGGAGGAGCAAGCTGGTTTCCTGGAAACGCCTCTTTCACCCTGGGGTGCTAACAGCAGACTGAGAAAGGATGTGGCAACGTATCATTTCTATGTGGATGATTACAGGTTTGAGGCTCTTTTCAAGGATCCTGTAAAGCTCATTATGAGTGGGTGCAAGGCTATCGTGGAGCCTAACTGTAGCTGCCATGACCAGACACCTATTGCCTATGGCATTTCCCTGATCTACAAGAAACGCTGGCTTGCAAGGTATCTCCAGGAGTGCGGTGTTAAGGTGTATGCCGATCTGAACGTGTCCCACAAGTTCATTGAGTACAATAAGATGGGTATTCCGAAAGGCTACAACGCTTTCTTTACCAGGGGGCTTGATGGCTGGATGGAGAGCCTGAAACTGGATCTAAAGGTAGCCCAGGAGATCAGTGGACTGGAACAGCCTAACCTGATCGTCTATGGTGGAGGTGATGAGATCCAGGCTTTCTGCCAGGAGCACAATCTGTTGTACGTGACAGACTTTATAAACGCTAAGAAGAAAGAATAGGCTTTTGCCACAATACAGTAATAACTAAATCGTTAATAATATGGGAAGAAACGCAGGTGGTGTAAACAATTACGCAAAGGGTGGATCTGGCAACGGTGTAGCCGTTACATCTACAGGTAAGCGTCTTACCAAGAAACAGGTACAGACGATGCAGAAAACCGCTGTCTCTACTGGCGGTATGAAACACAGGGATATGGAAAAGCAGATCAATCGTGCCATATCCAGGTATGAGGCAGTGATGGGAGTAAGGGAGAGGAGTATCAAGCTGGCAGACATCCCAGGAGCATACGGTGTAACATACATTGGTGCCAACGGATCCCAGGGTATTTTCCTTTCACGTAAGCACTTTGACCAGTCAAAGAGAAAGTTTGAGGCTGACTACAAAAAGCACAACTATGATAGTGGATTTAAGAACGTGACAAACAGGGCTGCACAGCACACGGTGACACATGAGCTGGCTCACGCTACCTGGACGAGTTCCTACACCTCCACCAAACATAAGGCTGCTGGTAAGGAGATCCAAAAGCTCTACCATGACTGGAGCAAGGATAAGAAGAAAAAGGGCTATGGCACCTATGGTAAGACCAATGTGGATGAGTTCTGGGCTGAGGTGATCACTAAGGGTATTCACGGACGCTCTGACAAATACACCAAAAAGGCTATCGGAATTGCCAGGAAATACAAGCTGTAACAACAGCAAAACAGATATAAATCACATAAGTTTAACATAAAAAAATAGTAACAGTATGGATTCACAGAACAAAAACGCAAAGATTGAGCTCACTGATCTGGAGCTGGCAGTGTTGAAAAAGGACATAGCAGGAGAGTTTTTCCCTCCTGAGGCTACAGAGGAGGAGCGTAAGGCTCTGAAAAGTGTGATCGACAAGGCAGACAAACACTGTGAGGATATGGATGCCTATGATGAGATAGGTAACAGCCTTATGGTGTGGTTCCTTAACCAGTATGAGGCTCAGGAGGCTGCTGGAGAGTAACGCTTTACCAGGTAAACAGGGGATCAGAGTGCAAGGAAACAGCCTCTGATTTCTTTTTATCCTGGTGATGTGTTTGGTAAACACAATCAACGAAAAAACAACGATATGGGCAGGAAACCGTTTGAAAAGGGAAACAAGGTAGGAAACCGCTTTACCTCAGAGAATCAGCCTCAGAACAGAGGCAGAAAGCCCAAGCTGTATAAGTACCTAAAGAAAGTTGTTGGTGAGAGTGTAGGCCATGAGCTGGAGGAGCAAGATTTCAAGGACATCATGCAAGCCCTGATCGAGCTGCCACCAGCAAAGCTCCAGGCTCTGGTAAGGAGCACTAAGCTGGATCCTAAGACTGGTAAGCCACTGCCTAATGAGAACACACCAGCCTGGATCCAGATGCTGGTGAGCAATATCAATGCCTGTATCAGGTATGGCAAACTGGATGCTCTGGAGTACGTTCTGGAGCGTTCCTTTGGTCAGCCTAAGCAGACTATTGAGGGCATGATTGACAGCCAGATCACTACAGCACCCAAAGATCTATCTATGCTTTCCACTGAGGAGCTGCTACAGTACAATCAGATCCTGGAAAAGATAGAGAAAGGGTGGTAGCGTATGGCACGTTTCAGGGGGATCACATTACCAACCTCACTCCAGGTAAAGATCGAGCTGTTCAAGAGAGGATGCTTTGACTTTATCACAAAGGATGGAGGGCTGCAACACGAAAAGCAGAAAGAGGCTCTGAATCTGCTAACGGATGATGAGCACGCTGAGGTGCTTTATGGTGGTGCTGCTGGTGGTGCTAAATCGTGGACTGGAGCTGCCTGGCTCCTGTTTATGAGCCTCTGTTTTCCAGAAACCAAATGGTTTATCGGACGTGCTGAGCTGAAACGTATCACCCAGAGTACCTATATCACATTCAAGAAAGTATGTACCAGGTACGGAGTGCCAGATGAGATCTGGAGCTATAACGGACAGTACAACTATATTGAGTTCTACAATGGCTCACGTATAGACTTTCTGGATCTGAAATACATTCCATCCGATCCGCTGTATGAGCGATATGGATCTATAGAGTTCACAGGTGGATGGATCGAGGAGGGCGGTGAGGTCAATTTCGGTGCCTATGACACGCTGAAAACACGTGTAGGCAGATGCCTGAATAAGGAGTACGGACTGAAACGTAAGCTCTTTATCACCTGTAACCCTAAAAAGAACTGGATGTATGATGAGTTCTACAGGCCGTGGAAAGCTGGCACGCTGAAAGACTACCAGGCCTACCTACCATGTTTGGTACAGGAGAATCCATTTATTGATCCAGACTACATAGAGGGCTTGAAAACAACCTCTGATAAGGTCAAGTTTGAACGCCTCTTTAAGGGTAACTGGGAATACGATGATAACCCTCTGGCTCTGTGTAGCCATGATGCTATCTGTGCGATCTTTGGCAATATCCTGGCACTCAGGACTGGAATACACTACCTGACTGGTGATATAGCACGTTTCGGTGCTGACTATGCCAGGATCGGTGTCTGGGATGGGTGGATGCTGATTGATTACCAGTGTTTCCCTGTCTCTAAGACAACAGACATACAGACGTATATCATACGATGCCAGAAGAAATACAGGATCCCCAGGTACAGGTGCATAGTTGATGAGGATGGTGTTGGCGGTGGTGTAGTAGATAACTGTGACATTGAGGGCTTTGTGAATAACTCAACACCTCTGAACGGTGAAAACTACCAGAATCTACAGGCACAGTGTGGATATAAGCTGGCAGATCACATCAATGCCAATGAGGTAGGAGTGCTGGCAGACCTGGTGAGCCAGGCAGAACAGGAGGAGATCACCAATGAGCTTGAACAGCTCCAGACGTGGAAACCAGACAATGATGGTAGGCTGATGCTGAAACCAAAGGCTGAGATCAAACTGGATATAGGCAGATCTCCAGACTGGAGAGATATGTTTCTGATGAGATCCTGGTTTGATTACAATGAGTATGACATACCAGATGATATAGAACGTAGATTAGGACTTACAACAGCTTAAATTAAAAGATATGGGTATTTTTAACAGTTTAGCAAACGAGGTGAAAGCTGCTATAGGTTATCAGCAGACATTCACGGAGCTACTGGAGGCAAAGGATGTTTCCAGGGCTATTAGCATGATGAAAGATTGCTCTATCCAGGCTGCAAACAATCTGAGGGATTTTGAGATCTCTACCCACAAGATCATGGAGCGCAAGGATCGGGCTGTGTTTGACAAAAAAGGCAATTTCCTCAGATGGAGTAAGAGGTGGAAAATTCCTATCCCCTACCAGACTTTCATCAATGAGATTGCCCTGGTGTTCCTGTATGGCAGACCTGTGAAATGGCTCCAGCTGTCAGAGGGCACTGATGATGCTTTCCAGGCGTACAAACAACTGAATGAGGATGTACGCTTTAACGCTGTAGTCAGGGAGGCTAAGCGTGCTGCTGGTGCTGAGGGTACGTCCGCTATCCTCTATCATGTGTACCAGGATAGTAAGACAGGAAAGCCTAAGCTACGGCTGAATGTGCTAAGCAAGAAAAACGGTGATGATATTTATTACATCAAGGATCAGTACCGCAAAATGAAAGCCTTTGCCTGGGGCTACTATCTCACTGAGGCTGGCAATAAGACCGTTCACCACCTGGATATATACACAGACGATACCATCTACAGGTGCAAGCGTTCAAATATCGGATGGGAGGTGCTGGTTAAGCAGAATCCTATTGGAAAGATCCCTGTGCTGATGTTTGAACAGGAGGTAGAGCATGATGGCGTACAGCCGATGATCGAGCGCACAGAGGCACTGGAATCAACAGACGCTGATGTGAATGATCGCTTTGCTAACCCAGCTATGGTAGCCACCTCTGAGATCCTTAACTCTCTGCCAAAGGCTGAGGATGAGGCTAAGCTGTATATCCTGAAAAATGGTGGTAAGGTTGAGTATCTTACCTGGGATCAGGCAAGCCAGAGCAAGCAGAATGAGTATGAGCGTCTGGATAAGCATATACTAAGTAAATCGTTCACTCCTAACATTGATTTTGATAACATGAAATCACTCAGCAACCTTTCTGCTAAGGCTATCCGTAAGGTGATGCTGCTGGCAGTGATCAAGGCTGAGAAACGTAAGGAAACCCACGATGGCTACATGAATCGTCACGCTAACATTATGCTGGCTATCCTGGGTAATGTTCTGGACTATGCCCACAAAGCTCAGTATGAGGCTCTGATGGTAGGGCATGAGTTCCAGGAGCCGTTTGGTGATGATGTGTCAGATACTCTGAATGACATCCTGAAACAGTTTGGTGCTGGTGGTATGAGTACCCAGACCATGCTGGAGCTCTCTTACCTGATCAAGGATGCTAAGAAAGAGTATGAGCTGATCAAGCAGGAGCAAGCTGAGAGGATGGAGCAAGAGATCAAGCGTCAGCAGGAGCTGAATAAGATGGATGTGTTCGGACAGGGAGAGTAAGCTATGCCAAAGATAAGACGATTACAAAACACTGGGCTTTATTATTTCATTTGCCCAGCCTGTAAGACACCGCATGAGATAGGTACTGATCCACGTGATCAGTTTCCTGTATGGGAGTTTAACAAAGATCTGGAGAAACCCACTATCAGACCGTCTATAGCTGTAGAGAGTAGCTGTAGGGGAGAGCGTACCTACTGCCACTCTTACGTGACTGATGGTAAAATAAAGTTCCTGGATGATTGCACCCATGAGCTGAAAGGTCAGACAGTGGATCTGCCAGACGTAACAACAAAGTTTGAACTATGAAAGTAATTAAGAAGATCTGGGAATGGGTGCGCACAGATGGGCTGTTACACATAGCCTGTAGTGCGCTGATCCTGGATGTGCTAAAGAACTGGATGCCTCTGTGGGCTGCAATTCTTGTTGTGGTGATCATTGGCATTGGTAAGGAGCTCTATGATAGGAAACATGAGGGCACTCCTGAGCTCCATGATCTTATCTGTGATGCCATTGGTATTGTTATTGGTAGTCTGATCTGAGGAGTATGGCAAAGGGAAAGTATCTGAGTGGTAAGGCTCTCCAGCAGGCTCTCTTTCAACGGACAGAGGGCTATGCTGCTGCTGTGCGCTCCATCTATCGTGATTCACTGGGTAAAATCATAGACGTGGTGAAAGGCACACAGCTGGAGGAGGGCACTCCTTTCTCTTTCTCTGAGTACGGATATACTGAGGAGGTACAGCCGATCCTAAGGAATATGTACAGCCGTGTGTACCAGACAATCAGGGAGGGTTTGGAAAAGGAATGGATGTTTGCCTCAGAGAATAATGATGAGCTGGTAAAGCAGATCTTTGGTGCAAGCTCCATTGAGGATAACCACTTTGCCAAATACTTTCTCAGGAACAGGGAGGCTATGGATGCTTTCTTTGCCAGGAAAACCCAGGGGCTGGATCTCTCACAAAAGGTATGGAAATACACCAGCCAATACAAAGGAGAGCTGGAGGGTACCCTGGATCTGGCTATAGGAGAGGGCACACCAGCCAACCAGCTTGCATCCAAGATCCAGCAATACCTACAGGATCCTGATAGGTGGTACAGGCGTTTCCGTATCAAGATCGGAGAGGATGAGGATGGAAACCCTATCTATGGGCGTGTATGGAAACGTAGGATCTTTGATAAGGAGGATGGTATCTACAAATGGATCAATGACGAGCCTAAACACTACCATCCAGGTCAGGGCGTGTACAGATCCAGTTACAGGAACGCTCAGAGGCTTGCACGATCTGAAACCAATATAGCCTACAGGGATTCCGACTTTGAACGCTGGCAACAGCTGGACTTTGTTGTGGGCGTGGAGATCAAGCTGAGCAACAATCACCCAGAGCCAGATATATGTGATGCCCTGAAAGGTATCTACCCTAAGACGTTCAAGTGGACTGGCTGGCACCCTAACTGTAGGTGCTACATGGTACCAGTGCTGGCAACCCAGGAGGAAATGGATGATATGGTGGATAAGATCCTCTCTGGTGAGGAGCCTGGCAGTCTCTCTGTGACATCCGAGAACACCGTTTCTGAGGCTCCTGATGGCTTTATGAGGTGGATTAAGGATCCTAAGACACAGGAGAGGATGGAAAAGGCTGAGGCTAAAGGAACTCTGCCATATTTCATCAAGGATAACAAAGAGATCGTTAATAAAGCGATTCATGGTTTGTCACCAGAGGAGCAAAAGGCTCTTTCTTACGCTGATCTCCTGGTGGATCCTCTGGCTATTCTGAAAAAGTTTGATGCTGCCACACTGGATCAGCTATATACGGCTGTGAAAAGCAAGCTGAATGATATGCTGAAAGGTACTCTGGATTCACAGAAACACACCCTGGAGTTTGAAATCAACTGGGTAAAGCAGCATAAGAAATACAACACCTGGCAGGAGGCAGCAGACGCTTACCAGAAAGCACTTGACAATGTAAACAGGCAGATTGAGATCCGAAATGTGCGTAATTCAGCAAGCGGAATAGATCAGTTTGTCAGGGATCATCCAAAGTCAAAGAAAGTAAAGGCTCTCCAGGTGCAGATCCAGGAGGCTCTTACGAATGGTGACGTGGTGGCTGCAAAAAACCTGATCGCACAGGCTGATGATGCAATACTCCAGTACAATAAGGAGCAAGCTAAGAAGATCGCCAAACTGGGCATGAAAAGCAGTACTGATATTGAAAAGTACTGTGATGAGCACAGAACTTATGACAGCCCTGTAGTAGATACCAGATCATTCAACGTGTTCCAGGATCGCTCTATTGGTGAGGTGAGTGATGCCTGGATAAATTCCAGGTATGAGGCAAAACGAGCTGTCAGAGGCTACACAAATGGCACGTATGATGATATTAACGAATCGTATTGGAAACACCACAAGAAACACCAGTATGGTGATCTTATGGATGAGATCCTGGATAAGTGTTATCTGTCAGAAGATACAGTACTCAGGCGTGGATGCTCATTCTCTGAAATGAGATCTATATTTGGTGATACGTTTGGCAACCTCATAGACGCTATGGATATTGATGGATTGAATGCTGTAGCTGGAGCCAGGGGCGTGAATGAGGGCTTTATAAGTACATCCTGGGATATGGATGGAGGTTTCTGGAAAAGCGTGGATTTGCGGATCTTTGCTCCAAAGGGTACCCAGGCGTTCTATGCTAAGCCTGTCTCTGGCTTTGGTGATGGCCTGGGTGCAGACTGGGATGGTAAGACAGCCAGTAAGACATTCAGAAAGGGTGCTGAGAATGAAACGATAGTACACCGTGGTTATGAATACCGCTTTGTAAGAGCTGAGAAATATGCTGGATCCCACGGATCAAAGATCACGATCTATATAGAATTGCTTACAAGAGATAAGAGGGTAGTGAAATGATCACCACCCTCTTATGCTATAGTTTGAAATACATTGCCATGAAATCTATATCAGGCCGTTCCATCTTTTTGAGCTTATCCATGATGGCCAGCTTATAGACCTCCTCAGCCTTTTCCTCTTTTGATACCTGGGTTTTGCCTGTTTGCTCCTCCCAGATCTCTCTCCACCAGGTGAATCTCTGGATCACTGAGTATTCTGCCTCCCAGATCTGGAATTTCAGATACTCCTCAGCCCATTTCTCTTTTGGCACCTCTGTAGGCTTGTATGGGTTAGTGTCACCACCTTTGTATAGCTTACAATGTGTCTTTGTCAGATCAATAATGTTTGTTGCTGCCATATTCAATCCTTTCTTTTAGTGAAATTCTTTCCAGATCCTGAGCTGATCAATCATCAGAGGATCCAGGTACGTTAAAACCTTATCAATAAACTCCTGAGGGATGCCGAAACGAGCCTCTGCTATAGATCCTACAATGGCACCAATGGTATCACTGTCACCACCAACAGAAATTGCCTTTCGGATAGCATCTTCATAGCTGGTAGCGTGAGCCACTATTTTAAGGCAAAGAGGTACAGTACCCTGGCACGTCTCATCAAACCCTCCTTTTGGATAGTTTCTGCTGTCGAATTTAGGATAATACTGATCCATAGCATCAAAGAACGCTTGATTACCTAACCCCATCCTGAATACCCAGATAGCATGAGCCACTGCCACAGCTCCCTTGATGCCCTCTGGATGGTTGTGTGTCACAGATGCAGTCTTTTCAGCCCACTCTTTCACATCTTCCAGCTCATCAAAAGCCCAGGCTACAGGGCTCACTCTCATTGCTGATCCATTGCCAAAGCTGTTGTATGGTAGCGGATCATTGGATGCTATCCATCGTGCAAAGCTGCCACCATATCCACCCATCGGATGAGGATAGAGCCTACACCACTCCAGGAGCTTATCCTGAAAACTCTCCAGAGACAGGATAGCATCTGCTATAGCCAGCGTACAGATCGTATCATCTGTGTAGCTATTCTGTGCTGTGAACAGCTCAAAGTTGTAATCCCTGGTGTTGTTAAACTCAAAACGTGATCCAATCACGTCACCAATAATTGCTCCAATCATCTTTTCTGCTTTTTAGTTATTACATTAGCACGTCTTATAGTGGCTTTCCTGGTTTTGTGCTCATCTTTCTTAGCCAGGCACTGCCAGAGCCATTCCTTACCAGCTCCGATCACCTCTTTGGGGATCTTATCATATATAGCTGCCACTGATCCAAAGTACCAGTTCTTTTTGCCCTGGTATGGCTCATTCAGCAGCACGTGAATTACATTATTCTGTCTCATATCTGTGTTTACTAAACGCAAAATTACTAAATTATTTCCGAAATACCAAAGGTTTTGCAAAGAAAATGCAAAATTTACCAGGTTTATGCCTCAGTGGTAGCGTTTTCTTACGCAAAAGCTCCTGATCCTGTGCCAAAATGGTTGCTTGATCTTTGCCTTACAGGGCTTACCCTCTTTGTGGTGAGTGTGCCAGGATTCCCGATTGTATTGCCTGAGATCCAGGTGTGGGTTATCACTAACACGGACATCATAGTATCTCAACCTCTCTAATTGAGCCTCCAGCTCCTCTTTGCTGAAAGGTACCTCCAGTTCAACTATGTAGCCCACTGTTACCTCATCCTCACTTGATTCAGCAAAGAAATCCTCCAGAGCCTTAGTGATCTTTTCTACAGGCATTTTACTCTCAGTGGCTATGATCTCAGCAAAGAGCTGGATCTTATCCCTGTGTACTTTCTTATATTGCCTTGCAAGCATATTTACACCTCCTTTTCTTTCTTGAAATACCAACCGACTACACAGTCTCTGCAATCCCAAATATCAATCAGCTTGCAACCATCTATGATCGTTAGGTGCTTTGGCTTTGATACATAAACCAGGTACACCTCATTGGGGTTAGCCTGATCGCCAAACTCTTCTACAGTCATTCCTTTGCGAGGTGGTTTGTGACGCTTGTAACCTTGATTTTCCATAAAATCAACTATGTTTGTAGTATAGTTGAAATTCACGCTGCCAGAAAGTGTAGCATAGCGTACTACCCTTATTACTGCCATACTCCAACGCCAATTAAAGAAATAGGCAATGGCTCTGTAAACGCAATCCCTTACGTGTTTGTTGTATGGGTTTTTGTTGAGATAGACATACTCCATAGTTAGTCCTCCTTTCTATCAAAGCTATTGCAAGGCTTACACATCCTGGATTTAGCGTAATAGATCACCTGATCCTTAAACCTGGGATGTAGGATCTTCTTACGTTTCAGAAAGCATACTGTTGATTCTCTCCAGGCATTGATTGAGGCTTTACCCTTTCCCCAGTGCTTACAATCCTTACATCTGGGATCATCCACACCCTGGATCTTATCCAGCTTAGCAGAAAAGGAGTTTATTGCCTTTCGCACCAGCAGCATATCATCCTCTTTCAGCCCTGGATCATCTATCATAACAACCTGGGTAGGTTGCTTATCCTCCAGAACTACACACAGACGTAATATAGCTTTCATTGATCACCTCCTTTCTCCTCTGATAGTATGGCTATTGCCTCCATTACACCGTCAAGCTGTTTCGATAGCTTACAAGCCTTTCTTTTCCACCACCACCTGGTGAATATGGATTTAGTACAGGCTTTATAGCTTGCATCAGCAAACTCACGTGCAATAGACAGGTACACATCAGCCATTTTCAATCTCATGTGTTCCCTAAAGCTCTTTAGAAACTGATGTACAGGATCAAAGTCTGCCAAAGCCTTGAAAGCAGCTGAAAGCTCATCAGCTGTTTCCTGAGAAATACCAGCACATACAGGTTTAAGATCCTCTTTAGTGAACTGCCTCTGGTTCCTACACTGGAGTATGTACCGATCATCAGATCCCACACGTTTCTTATCCAGGCCTATAGTGTACCTGGAGCATTGTTTTCTAACTGGGCATTTTTCACCCCTACATAATGTTGCCATATTATTACTGATTTTGATTAAACTTTGTTTTCTTTCGTGTCTCAGCTCTATGTGGAGCGTCATAGGCATTGTGGCATTTCTGGCACAGTGCTCTCAGATTGGATGGATCACAGTGCTCTGGAGTATGATCCAGGTGAGCTATAGTAAGCACCACCCTAACCGTCTTACCCTGGGCATTCTGCCTGTAGGTATGATTGCGCACACCACAGAACTCACAGCAGTTCCCAGCTCTCTCCAGGATTGCAGCCCTGATCTCCTGCCAGTTCTTAGGGTACCTGGCTTTGTTTTCTGGTCTTATCGGCATTGTTTACCTCCTTTCTGCTTTCGATATAAACCACGGTGTAAAGCAATAACATGGGCTTGATCCTACATTGCCCATCAATAATATTCACGTTTTCAAAAGCGTCCTGGAGCGTTTGAATGATCATGCCACTCACACAGTCACGCTTATCAATCCACACCTCAGTAACACCGTCTTTTTCGGTATAGAAACTAAGATGATCATCATTCTTATCTTCAAAAGGCACAGCTTTGAAGATCTCTATTACAGCTTTTGCTGCCTCCTGTTTTGTCACTTGTTTAATTTCTTTCATATCCAATCCTTAATAGTGTTTATATACGTTTGTGGTACATAGTAATTAAACTCTCCACGCTCCAGGGCTTGTATTTCGCTCTCCAGGGCGTTTGTTTTTCGTTGCCTTTCCTCCTCTCCGAAAGAGAATAGATCTGCTGCCACAGGCTCATTCTGTAGCCTTTTTAGCCTTGATCTCTTAGCTTTCAGTAGTGAGGCTGTCTTTGCCTGGATGTACTCATCACCCTGGAGGAGTGTCTGGGCACAGATCACCAGCTCTACCTTTTGCCTGGGGTGTGCTACCTTGATCCGTGCTGCCAGATACTCAAAGTACCACCTCCATTGCTCAACGATCCACATAGGCAGTTTGTTCCTGTAGTAAACAACCTCCTCAACGTGGCATTTGTTATACACCATGATCTTTATACAGATCTGGGGATCCTCTTTTATCTCTGCCATATTATAACAATCCGCTTAATAACATTGATCCCAGAAAATGGTTTGGAGCTGGCTCCCATAAGCCAGGGTACATATAACGTGCAAAACCACCCACTATGCCTACAGATCTTTTAGACCTCTGAAACCGTGATATTACTCTATGTTCCAGATCACTCTGCCAGTATAGGCTCTGGATCTTTCTTTGCCATTCCTTAACGCTCTTAGGATCCGATGGTAAACCCTCACTTTTCAAGATCCTTATGAGCCTCTTTCTTTCACGTGCTTTTTTACTCATGCTTTTTCTACTTAGTAAATCCCAATTCTCTTTTACCCTCATTCACAGCCAGGTTAAACCGTGCCCAAAGATCCTCGCTCTTGAATATGATATGCAAGGTACCTTTCTTATAGCACCTGAAATTGAAGAAAGCACTCTCATGGAGGCTGGAATCACCTACCCTGACAAAGGAGATAGCCTTTTCCAGGCTCATATTGGTGTAATCCTCCGCTGTAGCCTCTCGTTCAAACTTGTAGCCTCCCATCTGGTTAAGTTTTTCCTTTCCTTGCTCTGATAGGCTGTTTAGGCTGTCATAGGAGAGCCCAGAGAGGAAACACATCACCTTATCAATATCCCTGTACTCATTGTACTTATTCCAATCAGCCTTATAGTGGCTACTCCAGGCACAATCCACGAAATAAGGCAGAACGATCTTTTTGTTTGCCTTGAACTGGCTGTTTGTTTTCCATCCCTCAGTGAGCTCAGTGTTATCCTTATGAAACCTGGTGAACATATCATACACATCCACCACAGCCTTTTTCAGGATATTCTGGCTATTGAGGCATACAAACTGGATCAGCTTATATATATTCTCTCTGTTGAGCTCATAAGCACCCTGAGCCTCGCAGAACTGATCAAACGTCTTTCTGAGGTTGGCTGTCATGTACTTATCCATACCCATGTTAGCAATGATCGCTTTCCAGGCTCTGGACTTAGCAGCATTCAGGAAAGCATTGTAAGCCGATTGCATATCATTGTCAGATCCTCGCATTTCTCTCATTTGCTCTCCTACCAGCTTGCTCACATCCTCAGTACCCATGAAAGCGGTAACATAGAAATCCAGCTTTTTACGTGCCTTGATGAACTCCACAGCAGCCTCCTTTGCCTTATCCCAGGCGTGTAGGTAATCTCCCAGCTTATCCACCACAGCGATCTCAGATCCAGAGGAAACAGCCTCTTTGAAATCAGGCACACCCTCTACCTTTGCACCATCCCCAAAGTCTATGTGCCAACGCTGATCCTCCACCTCTTTGTGCAGTCTCACCATAGCTACCTCCACGTTTGTCTGTCTGCTGGCACCTCTGAAACATTTACCCAGGTAATCCACAGATCCGTGCTCCTGGATGATCTGTGCCAGGAGCTTTCTCCTCTGGGTGTATGGGTTGCGGATCGTCTCAGCATTCAGGAGGCAGACCACATCACCAGTCCACAGTATATCCCAGGCGTGTAACAGGTGCTCATCACCATTGCTAAACGGTGGATTCATAACGATAAGATCAAAGGTGTGTGAGGGCTTGTAAGAGAGGAAATCATCAGCCAGGATCTTATAGCCTTTGCCCTGTAGTACCATCACCAGCTCTGGATTGATCTCACAGGCGTACAAATTAGCCTTAGGAGCCTTATAGCCGTAACTCTCTGCCAGGTAATCCAGGATGGAGCCAGTACCAGCACTGGGCTCCAGGATCTGCCTCTTACTTATATCTTTCCTGTAGGGGGCGATCATCTGTGAGATCACCTCCCTGGGTGTTGGAAAATACTCTGTATCGAAAATGTTGCTCATAGCTTAATATACTCTTTGGTTTGTTGGTATAACATCGAATTTCTTGTTTGCCAGAGAGGGGCGTTTCTCCAGTGCAAACTTTCTCAGATCTCTGTAATCGTATGTGGGTACCATCTTACCCTCAATGATCATCGGAAACGGTGTGCCTGTGTATTTGAGCTGGCAGAAGAAAGTGCCATCACTCAGCATCACGTCTAACAGTATTGCTTTCTGTGCCATGTTAAGCCTCCTTTCCTGGATAGATCTCTCTTACACTCTGGAGTGTGTCAGCATTCACCAGGGCAATACGCTTATAGTAACGCTTGCATCCCTCCTGGAAACCTCCACACCATTCCAATTCCTTACCATACTGTTTGATGGTATTCTCTACAACCTTATCAATGTTTCCCTCCAATGCTGGGAAACCAGCTCCGATCCTAATCTGATCCTCAGTGTCCTGCTGGAGCACTCTCAATGTAATAATTCCGTTTGCCATATCAGTGTTGCATTTAGATTGGTTTACTTATTGTTTTGTCTGGCTCTGTGTACTCCCTGGGTGTAGCCTCTTTCAGCTCTCAGGGTGTCGTGGTACTTAGCCTGTTTCTCTGTCTCTATAACCTGGGGTGAGGTGTTAAGAAACTCCACCTCAATCCCCATGTCGGCATAAGCCTTTTTGATAGCATCCTTGATCAGTCCCATATTACTGCCTCCCTACATTCTTATTCCACATATCCACTGCCCAATCCAGCTGTTTCTGGTAGTGATCCCTCACGCTTTCAAAGAACTCAGAGGCTTTCACTGGGTGAAGATCCAGGAGATCACCTTTGCCGTTACCATTCCTATATCCTGTGAAACAGTGATCCTGAGCCTCTTTCTCAGTGTCAAACACTATTGCGCTTACTGTCATAGGAAAGAAACAGCTGCCATTAAAGCCATTGCCATCACCTACATAACAGTAATAGGTATCACCACCAAACCCAGCTACCACATAACCCTCAGAGGCTTTCAGCTCCTTTGCCTTAGCAATACCCTGTTTTGTTGCCTCTATAAACTCTCTCTGGGGCTTTGAATACTTAACCTGTGCCATAACTTGATCCTCCTTATTTGATGTTTTCAACAATATATTCCTTATCCACATCCCAGAGTGGCAGATCCTGTCTGATCTTACGCTTGATCACCTTATCATGCCCTACCAGCTCGATAGCTTTGTTAAGCAGCTCAATATCACCAAAGCACTGTGCTCTCTCCAGGAGGAAATCAACCAGGCTGGATCTTTCGTCTCTCATATCATCCAGCTTGTTTTTCAGGTTTTCAGCCTGTCTGAAATAGGTAGCAAGCAGCGTGCTCTCATGGTGCTTTTTGTAATCCTTGCAGAACTCATCCTTATCCATGTTACCTGCCTCCAGGTACATCTGTTCTACCTGTTTGTACTGATCCTCTGTAAGTTCAATACCTGTGCGATCAAAAAACTCTTTCTGTGTCATAATCTGAAATTTTAATTGGTGTTGCATTATTTCGGTGTGTTCAGTGAACACATTGCAAAAGTACATACTATTTCCGAAATAACAAAGGAAATCATTAAAAAATTCACCTGGTGAATATATTTATAACTTTTTTTAACTAATTTACGTGGTAAATTTGTGCTGTGTTCACCAAACACATACAGAAAAATTTTATTATATTTGCACCGATTTTAATTAAAATACAACTTAATATCTTATGAACAAACAACTCTTTGACAAGGTGAAAAGTCTGTGCAAAGACACTGGACTTTCAGAGAAGTACCTTAAAGCGATAACCGAAAAGCTCGGTGGCAGCGTTGAGGATGATTCTACTGATGAGGCAGCGATTGAAACGGCTGCAAACCTGATCGCTGACGTGGCTAAGGAAAGCCAGGGCGAATCCTCCAGGTGGGTAGATGCTTTCAAGAAAAAGAATCCAAAGCGTAAGGATCCCAACAATTCAGAAGATGAGGAGGATGATCCAAACGAAGATGATCCAGACGATCCCGATTCCAAAAAGAATAAGGATCCAATGATGAAGCTCTTGAAAAAGATGCAGAAACAGATGGAGGATCAGGCTGAGGAGCTTAAAACCCTGAAAGGAGAAAAGGCTGCTGGAGAGCGTAACAAGACTATCCAGAGCCTGATGGAAACTCACAAAATCCCCAAGTATCTCCGTGATACTCTGGCAAAGTCTATTGCTGAGGGTGACGATGCAGAGCAAGCCATCAAGGATTTCAAACAGGGACTGATCACTAACGGACTGGAAACTGAGGAAATTGAGGGTAAAAAGGTGGCAAGCGAAAAGCAAGTTGATGAGGCTGCTGATAGCTTGCTGGAGTCAATAACAGCTAAATAACAAGCAAAATGAAACGTACAAAAGATTCTTTCACTGGCTCACGCCCAGTCTTTACAGGATCTCCCAGCAAAGTTCCTGGTGGTTTCAATCTGGATGTGGAAAACCAGCATTTCAATAAGGGTGACATCATCCCTATTGGTACTGTTGCCACTTTCGATGAGCAGACCAGAAAGGTGCAGATCCTGAAAACCGCTGAGGTTGTGGACATTGATTCAGACGATGCAAAGATTGTGTCTCTGAAAGTTGCCGAGTTCTTTGCTCCTGTGTTCTGTATTGGCGATAAGGTTGCTAAGGCTGATGCCATTTCTGGCACCTTTGCTAACGCTGCCCAGATTGCTAACATCACAAAGACAAAGAGCACGTATGTAATCACCCTGGATAAGGCTATCACTGGCCTGGCTAAGGGTAACACTCTGGAGGAGGTTATAGAGGATGCCTCTCATAACGCTGCTGAAAGGTTTACTGGTAAGGCAGTCACCATCAAGGATGTGGAGGTTGAGGAGTTCGAGACCGCCATTGACGTATGCGCTGACACTATGCAATACGCTCTCCTGGAGAGGCGTGTACAGAAGATCCCAGCCTCTCAGAAAGATGCCTCTGGCATGGCTCTGGCTGGTAATCCTCATGTGAAACTTTCCCAGTCTTACTAACCATTAAAAGATTTAGGAAATGAGATCAATATTTTCAACATTCAAGGGTTTGCACAAAGAGGGTGCTCCCATTGATTTTCTGGCTACCTGGAAAAAGACCTTTGATAAGGCCTCTGAGCGTGAGGTAGCACTTTTCCAGAAGATGTACTGTGATGAGTGGTTTGATTTCAACACTCCACAGATGAGCCTGACAGCTGAGGCTGTTGTAGGTAAGTACCGTATGAGGTTTATGGCTACCCTGCTGGGTGACGAATCTCCTACACCTCTGAGGCGTTCTGATGGTTTCGACATTTGGGCAAATGACATACCACGTGTAGGTCACAAGTTCCCAATGACTGCAAGGGACTATCGTAAGCTGATGGAGATCTACGAAAACCCACGTCTCGTTGAGAGCGCAAAGGTTAAGCAGATCGAAAAGACGCTCAAGCACGATGTTCAGGACGCTTACCTGGGCTGTAAGGATGTTATGGACTTTATCATCCTCTCCGTGATGTCTCACTGGGGTGTGGTACAGTTCACTCCATCTATCAACAACCCTGGAGGCCGTAAGTATGAGATCGACTACCTGATGTCAGAGCAGAACAAGCTGATGACAGCGTTCAACTGGACTACAGCCAACACTAAGGCTGGTAAGGTAGTGCCTATCCTGGTACTTGCAATGATCTGTGCTGATCTCCGTAACCGTGGCATTGAGCCTGGTGAGATTCTGATGAGCCAGGATCTGTATTTCTGGCTGAGGATGGATCCTACCACACGTCTGCTTGCTCATGGCTCAGACAAACAGGCTCAGGTTGTAACTGAATCAGAGTTCAAATCTCTGCTGACAGAGAACAACATCCCTGCTGTGACGGTGATCACACGTAAGTTTGCCATTGACAAGGATGGCCAGCGTAACACCCTGGATCCGTGGGATCACAACTTTATCGCCATTAAGCCTGCTGGTAAGATCGGTGAGATCCAGCCAGCCATTGAGGATAGTGAGCTGATGGAGGAGGAGAACGTGGATTACATGAACGCTGGTAACGGTATTCGTATCGCTAAGTGGCGTACAGGTGAATCTACCAACCAGGTAGCTGCTGAGTACACCCAGGGATCAGCACGTATGATTCCTTGCTTTACTGAGATTGACGCTATCCTGTGTATTCAGGTGCGTGGTTTCGTGGAGAAAGAGGTGCCAGCTGATGCCAACGGTAACGAGCGTATGTACTGGACTAAGTACGAATACGAAAACAACGTGGCTCCATCTGAGAACGCTGTGCCTGAGGGCTAATCGTCTAACCAACTAATAAGTAAAGAAATGAAAAAGCTGATCACAACCTCTATCCTGTTTGTGCTCCTGGTATTGGAGCAATTCAAGGATAAGTCAGATCGCAAGACCGTCTATAATCCTGGGGATCATCTGGAAACGGATGATCTCTCCAGGGTAAACGATCTGGTCAATCGTGGTTTGGCTAAGATTGAAACAGTGGGTGTTCCTGAGGAGAATGCTAACGGTGCTGGTGCTGATGGTGCTGGATCCGATGGCAAAGGTAACGAGGTAACACCAGGTAAGGTAGCATTTGATGGTAAGGAGTATGATCCTCAGGAGATCAAGAATGCCCTGATCGCTGCTGGTGTAGCTGTAGCACCTAACGCTGGTGTAAACGGCCTCACTAAGAAGATCGGGGAGCTCTCAGAGGAACAGACTAATGCCCTCAAAGAGAAACTTAACGCAGAGTAAAGACTATGGGAACTTTCACAAAATATGATGCTCTGATCGGTGAGCTGGAGCCGTACACAACCAGCCCAGCAACTCTGACAAAGAGCCTGAAAGACGCTGGTGTGGATAACTCCGATGAGGAGTACACAGCTGCTGATAAAAAGCAGATCGCTAAGGCTGCAATCATGGTGCTCAGAAAGCTCATTGTGCTCTCTTCTGACAGCCAGGGTAAAAGCTCACAAGGCTACCAGGTTGAAAAGCTGGAGAAACGCATTAAGAAACTGGCAGATGAGAACGACCTGGAGGATTTTGTGGGAGTTCCTACAGTTGAGGATGGATCTAACAGATGGTAAGCTATGGGTAGGTACAATGGCACTTTCAGATACAAAAACGCTCAGGAGCCGACAAAGGATCCCAAGACTGGTTTTCTGACTGGTGGGGGTGATGGTGAATGGGCTGATGGCGGTAGGTGCCAGATCGACAAATACATACCAGCAAAGCAGATCCAGGGAACGGATGGGCAAATCCACTCCTATACCTGGGATCTGTTTATCCAGAGACCTTTCCATGATGGTGACTTTCGCATTGGTACCATTGTGGAGATAACGATGGAGGATGGTAGTGTGGATCGTTTCACTATCCAGGGCGTGGATAACCAGAACAGGAGATACATTGAGCTATGGGGATAAAGCCTACGTTTGGTGACGGTTTTGTGGCAGGTCAGGTGAAAGCCTTTCAGGAACGCCTGGAGAAAGCTACTGTGTTTCAGCTCCAGTACTTAGGTGAGGAGCTTGCAAAGTACGCTAAGGATCACCACACATATACCGATCAGACAGGCAACCTCACAAACTCTATAGGCTATGCCGTGGTAAAGCAAGGAAAGATTGTTACCTATGGTGGGGAAATCCAGCCTGGAGAGGGAGCTGCTGAGGGCTTGAAAGTGGCTCAACAGATGGCTGCAAAGCTCACAAACTCTTTCTCACTCATCATTGTAGCAGGAATGAATTACGCTGCCTATGTAGAGGCTAAAGGGTACGATGTTATTCTGCCAGCCCAGCTTAAAGCAATGAGCGATTTTCCACAAACCATCCAGAGGCTGAAAGATCTGGCAAACAAAAAGGCAACTGAATTATTTGGCAAATGATAACAACTGAGGAAATAGCTGTAGTAGTCAGGGACACCCTCCTGGGTGATGCTCAGATAAACTCTCTGCTGTCTGATCCAGACAATCAGATAGACTATGAGAGATCAGACTATGCCACTGATGGTATTATCATCATCCCTCGCACCATCCAGGGTGAGGGATCGGTGAGAAACGGCCAGATCAATATCAATATCCATGTGCCTGATCTGAAAAGCAACACAATCCAGCCGAACACTGTTTACAGAAAGAACTTTCCCAGGCTGATAGAGCTAAAGAAAGCTGTTATAGACGCTCTGAAAAACCACTTTCAGGTGGAGGAGGGTTGGAACTGGTCAATAGGCCTGATCAATCCACCTATGAAAGAGCAAGGACATGATGAGCACTTTGTTTCTATAGCCCTGGAGATAACCGTAAGACAAAAGAATAACGTATAACAATTAAAACTAAAGATTATGCCAGTTCTAGCGACTATGGGCATTAAAGCCCTCTATTACAAGGTGTGGGGTGCAAACGACACTGATCGTTCAAAGGTTCCCACCACTGGTATGACACCTGTAGATGTTTACCAGGACACGTGCTCTTTCGTGGATAAGGATGCTACCATTACTGAGCACAAGTCAGAAACCAGCTCAAAGAAGATCGTGATGAAAACTAAGGAGGGTAGCGACCTGGTTTTCTCTATCATGGATCCGAGCAAGCAGGAGCGTGCAGACTTTGAGGGTGGTCACTACGATGCAGCGAAAAAGAGCTACAAAGAGCCTGAGACTGCTGAGCAGATCGAAATGGCTTTCGTGATCGTTCCTGATGCTGGTGATACACTCCTCATCCCATGTGCGTCTGTGTCTGCCAAAAAGAACACCACCTACTCTAAGAAGGGTATCACCCTCCTGGATGTAACGGCTAATCCTACACTCGCTGTAGAGTATGTAGAGGAGTACACCGTAAACGCTGGTGGTAACGGTCAAGAGGGTTAAACCTCTCTCATCCAAACATTACTTTGGAAAGCCTCCTATCCCCTGGTAGGGGGCTTTCTTTCATTAAACAGAAAGCATTATGGAAGAAAACAAGGAAAAAGTAACAGAGGAGCTTACCAGAGAGCAACAGCTGGAGCTGGAGGAGAAAGCTATAAACGCTCTGATCGAAATGGGCGTGAAATTCTCTGTGCCTTTGAAGATTAACCCAGTGAATCCTCCTAAGAGGATCCTGTGGTGGAACAAACACTTTCCTAACCACGTCAAGGTGTGGAGGGATAAGCGAATCCCTAAGGACTGGAATGTGAGCGTTGAGAGTTTGCCAGATCCAGAACTGGGTAGGATGAAAGATGTGTACGTCAGGAACTTTGTTATCAAGCCTCTGTACCTGGGTACCATTGACTGCCTAAGAAAGCTCTACCTACAGATTGAGTTTGATGAGGAGCTGATCCAGGATCAGCCGATCCAGGAAACCAAAAAGCTGTTCAAGCATATCCCTCTGGTGGCAAAGATCGCTGCTGTTGCAGTCCTCAACAATCCCACCGTGGCTGACACAGACAGCAAGGAGGTTAAGGCTCTATCCAAGTTCTTTGTGGAGCACCTTAATGTTTCCAGGCTCAAAAGGCTGGCAGACGTGATAAGCCAGATGATGAACGCTGGGGGTTTTACGTCCTCTATCAGATCAATAAGGGAGATCGGGACAACGAAACCGAAAGACAGGGCAGATCTGGTAGAGTAATAGGGCTTAACAGTCCGTGGGGTAGCCGTGGAGAGATCTGTAAAGCATACGGATGGACTTATGACTACTTGCTCTGGAAAATATCCTGGATGAACGTGCAGATGATTCTTGCTGACAGTGCCAGGATCCTTGATACAGAATCCTCTGAGGAGGATGATAATGGCGGTATAGTACCTCAGAAACTTGCATCTAAAGAAGATATAAGAAACTTTATTCAAAATAATTTGTAATGGAGAATATCAATGGAGGTTTAGGCTTTGTAGCCACTTTAGATATAAATGATTTCAATGTGTCTGCCGATGCTATGGAGAGACACATTAGACAGGTATCTACCACAACACAGATAGAGGCCGAGGCTATGGAGCAAAGTATGTTGGACTTTGCCCAGAAAGGTGCCATGTATATTCAAGCCTATTTGGTAGGCCAGGGAATGACTGGCTTACTTAATAGCATAGTACAGGTTAGGGGACAATTCCAGCAGCTGGAGATAGCTTTTGGTACCATGCTGGGTAACGAGCAAAAGGCAAAGGCTCTGATGGATCAGATGATCGACACAGCAGCCCACACGCCTTTTGACCTGATGGGTGTTGCCTCAGGTGCAAAACAGTTACTCGCTTATGGTGAGGCAGCGGATAAGGTGAATGATACCCTGGTACGTCTGGGAAACATAGCCTCAGGCCTCTCTATTCCTCTCAATGATATAGTTTACCTGTATGGTACCACGATGGTACAGGGTAGGCTCTATGCACAGGATGTTAGGCAGTTCACAGGCCGTGGTATTCCTCTGGTTAAGGAGCTGGCTAAGATGTACGGTGTTACAGCTGAGGAGATCAATAATATGGTATCAGCTGGTAAGATCGGATTCCCTGATGTAGAAAAGGTGATCAACAGCCTCACGGATTCTGGTGGCCAGTTCTACAACCTTATGGAAAAGCAGTCAGCATCCCTTACTGGTATGATCTCCAATCTGGAGGATGCCTGGGATGGTATGCTGAATGATATAGGCACATCTAACCAGGATGTATTTGCTGGTGCTATCAGCAGTGCAACCTACCTGGTGGAGAATTACCAGAAGATCCTGGATATTCTGGAGGCTATTGTTATATCCTACGGATCATACAAAGCAGCCATTGTGCTCAACACCCTTGCTACTAAGGGTTACACTGGTGTTGCCCTGATCGACAACACGGTAAGACAGGCTAAGATCGGGCTGATGAAAGCTGAGGCAGTTGCCACAGGTCAGGTTGCAGCCCAGACCAAAGCCATGCAAGCAGCTCAGGAGGCTCACATTGCCACTCTGGAAAAGGAGCTCACAGCAGAGGAGCTTGCTACCATCCAGAAAAACCTGAGGATAGCCACCATCCAGAGCCTACTCACAGCCCAGCAGCAGGAGTATATATCTAACCTGGGGCTCACAACCAGCTCAGAGGGCTATGAGGCAGCAGCTATGAGCGTTCTTTCCGTTGAGCAAAGAATGGCTGTAAGCAAGCTGGATCTGAGTGCCAACAGTGCCATATACCGATCAGCCCTGGAACAGGAGGTACTGGCTAAGAGAGCTAACACCACCGCTACCCTGGATGCTATGCGTGCTGATGTGTCAGCAGCAGCAAGGAGGGTTGAATCCACAAAGGCAGCAGCAGTAGCAGCCATGCAGCGTACTGAGGCAGCACGCTATGAGGTGTATTGGGCAAAGCAGACTGGTGATGCCACTGCCATTGCCACAGCAGAGAAAAAGCTGGAGGCAGCACAGGATAACCAGGCAATAACCAGGAAAGCAGCCCTGGCAGCTCAGACCGATTTCCACACAAAGAAAAAGATCCTGGAGACTACAGCCACCAGGCAGTCCACTGTAGCATCCCAGACAGACACAGCAGCTAAGGCTGTACAGACTACAGCCACCAATTTCCTTAGCGTGGCTACCACTAAGGCTACAATGGCTCTCAGGGCTCTCTGGGCTACCATGCTGGCTAATCCTATCGGCTGGCTGGTAACGATCATTGGCACTGTTATTTCTGCCATTACGCTCTTTGGAAACGAGGAGGAGGAGGCAGCTGATGTGATGGGTGATTTCCAGAAAACTACCAAAGAGGAGATCGACCAGCTCAATCTGCTTTTTGCCGTTCTCCAGAGTACTGACAAAGAGACAAAGACACATAAGGATGCCATTGATAAGGTGAATGCCGTATGTAAGGAGTACAATAAGACATTGCTGGATGAGAATGCCACCATTGATGAGCAAAAGCTGAAATACCATGAGCTTACCAAAGCCATCCAGGAAACTACAGCTGAGAAAATCAAGGGTAAGTATGTGGAGCAAGCCGTACAGGATTACATCAAAGCATCTGATGAGGCATTTGAAAAATTTACTAATCGTCTGGAGCACGCACAGTACGATACTGGTAAAACACGTGAGGTAAATGATTACGGTGAGACCTACACTATCCATGTTATGGCTGATGCTGAGAGCATCCAGAATATGCAAAAGGAGGTACAGGATGCCATCCGTTCTATCGTTGAGGAGAATGCTAAGATCATTGCTGGTACCAACGGAGATACCACTGAGCTTTTCAATAAGACGGTACAGCAGATCCTGACTGCAACAAAGGAGGCAACTGGAGCCACTGATGCAGAGATAAAGGGTTTGAAATACCATGTGGAAACCTACCTCACTGATCAGATCGCTAAGGCAAAGGAAATGGATGATACCATCAACCGTGTTGATACTTCACTCAGTAAATTCTTTGCACCTAAGGATGCTACTCCTGTAGTGGAGAGCACCAACTATGTTGAAATGAGCTTTGAGGATCTGGATAAGAAGATCAAGGAAAACCAGGATGAGATTGATAAGCTCAATGCTAAGATCATTGATCCTAAGACCAATCCAAGCCAGTTAGACGCTCTCAAAGCGAAACTCCAGGAGCTGTTAGGGCTCCAGGCACAGCTCAATGGTGCTGTCACCACTAAGACCAATAACCTCAATACTGATGAGGGAATACAAGCCAGGATCAAGGCTCTCAGGGAGGAGAATGCCACACTGGAGTATGGTAACAAGAAACGTGCTGAGAATGCTAAGCAGATCCTACAGCTCCAGGAGAAAATGGATAGAAACAACCTTACCAAGAAAACAGGTAGGGGTGGCTCTGGTAGGGGTGGCTCTGGTGGCTCTGGCAGTGCTGCGAACAGTGCGGAACAGCTTGCACAGAAACAGCTGGAGGCACAGCGTAAGCTGGAGGAGGCACGGATCCAGGTTATGGAAGAGGGCTATGCTAAGCGCAAGGCAGCTCTGGATCTCCAGCACAAGGAGGCTCTGGATCGTATCAACAAAGAGGAGAAAGAGCTGGAGAATGCCTATAAAAGGGCTGGCAAGAAAGGTGGTTTGTCCGCTAATGAGAGAGCAGCTTTCCAGGAGAGGAGAAACCTGGAAAAGCAGTCTTACGATACTGAGAGTACAAAACTCTTTGATGGAGAGATAGAGTATAAGAAAAGGCAGTACCAGGCATATTTCAACTGGGTAAAGAATGTAGGTCAGGAGGTTGCTGACAGCCATTTCAAAACGCTCATTGCTGAGGGATCCAGCTTTACATCCTGGGTGAATAAGCAGATAGCGGATCTGGAGGCTAAACAGGCAGCTGGCACGTTTACCGATGGTGATGCCAATGCCCTCAATGCCCTAAAGCTCCAGAAAGATGAGATAGCTGGCTATAAGACAGCTATGGATCAGTTCAAGGAAAGCCTACAGAGGGCTGTAGGTCAGGCTCAGACGCTTGCTGAAAAGCTCCAGGCAGTCCAGGATCTGAAAGATCGCCTTGCACGTGGTGATTTCCACCTCAATGAGGATGATGCAGCAGCAGCAGCCTACAGCCTGGAAAACCAGGAAACAGATCTTAACCAACAGGTATCTGATGAGGTGCTGAATAACTACCGTACCTTTGAGGAGAAAAAGCTATCTATCACCCAGGAGTACACGCTACTGAGAAACGAGGCTATGAAACAGGGTGATGCAGAACGCCTGGCTCAGATCAACCAGGCAGAGGCTGAGGCTCTTTCAGCTCTCAATGCACAGATGCTGATGCAGACAGACAGCTGGAAAAACCTGTTTAGTGATCTGGATTCCCTGACAGTGGATCAGATTGAAAAGCTGATTGCCGGCATCCGTAAGAGGATGAGCACAGCGGATCTGAAACTTAATCCAGCTGACCTGAAAGCCGTGCTGGATAAACTGGATGAGGCTAAGAAGAAAGTGCTCGATACCAACCCATTCAAGGCTCTGGGCACAGCTCTTACCAATGTGTTCAAGAAACAGCAGGATGGATCAAAGAAAACATCCAAGCAGATCAAGACAGACTGGAAAGACCTGAGTAGTGCTACACAGGGATGCTTTGATTTCGTTAATGATGCTATCAGCAGCTGTTCCGTACTGGGTGACTTGATCGGTGATAACGGTAAGGCTACAATGGATATGATCATGGGTGTTACCCAGGCTGGTATTGCTATGGCAGCAGCTATCAAGACAGCTGAAAAAGCCTCTGTAATATTGGCTGCAATATCTATGGCTCTGGCTGCTATCCAGTGGATCGCTACCCTGTTCAATAATGATGATGAGCTCCAGGAGGAGATTGAGGGCTACCAGAGGCAGATTGACAGCCTGGGTAGTGCTTTCAACCGCCTCCAGAATGTGATGTCACACACCTATTGGGAGTTCACAGATGAGGAGGAGCAAGCCTACAGGATGAGGGTTAAGGCTGTTGAGGATCAGATTGCCACTCTGGAGAAAGAGAGAAATGCAGCAGCTCACTCCTTGAATTTAGGAAAGGTTGCAGAATATAGCAAGCAGATCAAAGAGCTCCAGTACACCCTGGAGAAAGTCAAGAATACTGGTGACAGTCTGGATCTGTTTGAGGTGCAGAAAGAAAACCTCAGGAGGCAGCAGGATCTTATCAGGCAGCAGATAGAGGCTGAAAAGGATAAGAAAGATACCGACTGGGGACAGATCGAGAAATGGGAGGAAAACATCAAGGATATTGACCAGCAGATAGAGGATCTACACCGCCAGGAGATAGAGCTGTTAGCTGGTACCGATGTTAAGTCTGCCATTGATGAGTTTGCAGATGCTCTGGTGGATGCCTACTGCCAGGGTGAGGATGCAGCAGTGGCTCTGGGTGAAAAGACTAAGGAGGTGCTGAAAAAGGCTGTTGTGGAATCACTAAAGCGTCAGTTCCTGGCAAAGGGTATCAACGATGCTGTAGATTACCTGGGTGAATCTTTGCGTGACGGCTCTCTGTCAGATACTGAGAGGCAGCATTTCACCACTATGGTAAACCAGGCTGGAAACCTCTTTAACCAGGCTCTGGAGGGTATTGGTGACTGGATCAAGGATGTGGAGGAGAATACGGATCCTCTCACTGGTGCTGTGATGAGTATGAGCGAAGATACAGGGGGCATTATTGCTGGTAGGCTCAATGCCTTTATCATCAACCAGGCAGATCAGACAGCACAGCTGAGGGCTATTCTGATCTACCAGGCACAGATCAGCCAGAATACGGCTAATACTGTCTCAGAGCTCAAAGGTATCAAAACGGAATTACAGGCTATCAGGAACAGTGGTAGCTCATTACTTTCACAAGGTATAGCATAATATGGAACAGAAAGAACTTGTAAACCAACTCAGGGCTGATGGCGTGACAAAGGGTTTATGCCAGCTTTATCAGCTGAAACTAAAGGGTAGCAGAGATATTGAGGCTCTGGTGAAACTATTTATCAAAGGCATAGATTTCTGTGTCAAGAATGACTACCCTACACTGGAGTTTATGCGCCAGAATTTCAAGGGTAAGGCAGAGCCTTACGGTGGCTTTGTCGATGATGAGGTGATCAAAGAGAATCTGCCTAATGCTGTGCTCAATGGTGAGTGCAAGGCTATGTTGAAATACACAGGCTACAGCGTTTCCAGGCTGTTTGTCAGGCACACCTCTCAGGCAGCTGTGAATGTGGAGGATTTTGCCAACGTGACTATAGACGTTTTCGATAACACACACCTTTATTTAGCCGTGGCTGGAACTAATGCAAAGGTGTTTGTGAATGTGTATGGTGATGCCCAGGTGGAGTGTAACGGATCTGGGATCCAACTTGAATATAAACATAAAAATACTTACTGATATGATAGACAATAATTTGATACTCTGGCTACCTTTCAATGATCCAGATGGCAGTGTAGCCTACGATTTCTCGATCAGCCGTGCAGATGCCCAGCTGTCAGACGGTGCAACACTGGAAAAGGTGCCTGTTGGTAAGGCTCTCTCTCTGAATGGTGCTGGTGAGGCTTTATCCTCTCAGGTGATCCCTTTCAGCTCTGATTTCACAATCTACATGGTATTGGTGCCCTCTGAGACTACCCTGGGATGGTTGATGAATTTCTCTGGTGTCAATAATTACAGGGAGCAATGGCTACAGGTTACACCAGGTAAATCCCTCACAATGGCTTTTGTGAAGAAAGGCAGCAATTTCACTGTCTATCGTGATGGCCTGGAGATCTGGGATGATACGCTACCAGGAACGCCTGTAGGTTTCTCTGTCAATGATCCTAATATCACAGGCAGCTATGCCATGATTGATGAGGTGAGGATCTATAATGTGGCTAAGAGCCTGGCAGAGATCCTGATGATCTCCAAGCAGTCTGATGATGTGGAGTACTACCTGGATGGTGTGAACATGAAAGAGTATGGCGTGTTTGTCAGTGGCAGCACTGGACTGGCTGGTAGGCTTGCACGTAAGGAGGCTTTGACAGTGGACTGGGAGAATTACCACGGTATTGTCAGGGATAAGCAGAGACCACGTTTCAAGGAACGTAACATACAGCTGGATTGCTTTATTGAGGCCAGGAGTAGGTATGAGTATGTTGCCAGGGTAAACGAGTTCTTTGCAGCCTTAGACGGTGATGGCACACACCGCCTGAAAGTGGAGTACGCTGGTATCTCCAAGCCTCTCTGCTATGAGGTAGTCTGCATCCAGGATGCCGATCCTCAGAAGAAATGGGGTAGGTACAATCCTGGTGCAATGGTAGGCACGTTCAGGCTGAAACTGGTGGAGGATGAGCCAGTGAAACGCATCCTGAAACACGTGGGTAATGCTGGATCTGGCAGCTCTATTACTGTCACCAGCTCCAAGCTGCTTAACATCTACTGGGGTGATGGTACCCACACATTCAACGTGTCTGGTACTAATCGCACCATTGAGCATACCTACCAGGATGAGGGTGAGTATGAGATCGTGATCACTGGAGTAATAGAAGATATTGAGGCGTTTTCGACAAATGAGATAATGCTATGGGAGAACTTACACTAATCAAAAGGAACGGTGAAACCATCCCTCTGTTTTCACAGGAGCCGTTTTGCACTGTCAGGTCAGCACAGCAAAGCGTCTCTCTGATGGGTGATGATACTGTCACCCTGGATATTGTCAGCTCTGAGCTTATCACCTTTGATAAGGGTGATAAGATCATTGTTGATGGGGATGAGTACAGCATCCGTACAACTGTAAACAGGGAGAAAGTATCTGATAACCACTATAACTATAAGCCTGTATTCTATGGTGTGATCTATGAGCTGATGAAAACGCTCTACAGGAATACCGATGTAAACGGTAGGAGTGACAAAAGCGTTTTTACTCTCACATACACCATGAAAGACTTTATGAGGGTGCTCATATACAACCTGGAGAGGGATTATCATGGTATCTGGCAATTCGATGTTGCTAATTGCCCAGACACTGAGGCAAAGACTATATCGTTCAACAGGCAGAACTGCCTGAAAACACTCCAGGATCTCTGTAGCAAGGAAAATTTCAATCTGGATTTCCAGATCACACAGGATAATGGTGTGCGCACAATCCATATAGGCAAGTTTGGTGCCTTAGTGAATCCTCCAGGTGGTGGTGATTTCTTTGAGTGGGGCAAAGGCAATGGCGTGTACACACTGAAAGAGGAAAAGGTGGATGATAAGACCATCAAGACCAGGCTATGGGTAGAGGGTGGTATTAAGAATATCAGGAGCGAGTACAGGGACTATGCTGGAGCTCTCCAGTTGCCTTACCCTAAAAGGCTCAATGCTCATGCCCACACACTGAGGGATGGAACGGTGGTAGAGGCTGGTACTGAAATGATCGGTATTGACGATGATACAAAGAGGTATCTGGAGGATGCTGAACTGGCTGCAAAGCTGGGAACGGATGAGGATGCCAACTCTTACGATGACATCTACCCAAAGCGTACAGGTGAGGTGACAGCCCTGGCATATAAGACAGACAAACAGACAGGCCAGCAAGTGCTGGATGTAAACTCTTTCATTGATAGCACAATGGATTTTGACCTGGCAGAGACAGATGGCAGTGGAAACACTAAGTACCTGATCGCTGGTGTTTCTGCTAAGATCACGTTTATCTCTGGTAAGCTGTCAGGCCAGGAGTTTGAACTGGAGCTAAAGAACGGCTACAATCACTCAGAGCGTAAGTTTACCATCATTCCATTCCAGGATGAGCGAGGCCTGGTAACTCCTACAGTAGATACGGATGCTTTCCGTATAGGTGTGGGAGATCAGTATAAGATCACAGACATTCACCTGCCTAAGGCTTATGAGGATGCTGCTGAGGAGGATCTTTGGTATGAGGCTATCCAGGATTTCAATGAGATCAGACAGGCTAAGGCAAAGTACAGCCTGGAGTTTGACAGGATGTATTTCATGGAGAATACTCCGAGTGATGCCACTGCCTGTATATTCAAGGTTGGTGACTACGCTCCTGTGCGTGATACACGTTTCGGTATTGAAAAGAGTATCAGGATCACCAACGTACAGCGTAACCTCCTGGTGAGACAGGATTACAATATCACCCTTTCCGACACATGGGCTATAGCTGTTGCAACCCAGGCTGTAATAGATGTAGGCAGACATGAGACGATCATCAACGCCTCTGGCATTAAGGATCTTACCAGGGCAAAAAGGGGATGGCGTACCACTGAGGAGCTGAGGAATATGATCTATGACACAGATGGGTATTTCGATCCTGAGCACATCAGACCTCTCAGTATTGACACCAATATGCTCACTGTGGGCTCAAAGAGCCAGCAGTTTATCCTCACTGGTGCTATCCTGGAGGCAAACAAGAATGGTAATCCGAATGTGTTTGCTGCCTCCAGCTGTGTGCTCTCACACCTTACGATCCAGGAGGTGGGAGTAAGGAACTGGAATATATCAGCCCAGGATTTCACCCTGGCAGATAGTGGAGGCTACTACCTGTTTGCCAAATGCTCAAAGAGTGGCAATAACGGTACGTGGTACCTTACCCAGGAGCAACTGAAAGCAGAGGAAACAAGCGATCCTAATAACTACTATTTCCAGGTGGGTGTGCTGGGTAGCTGCTACCAGGATGATGCTTTCCGTGATTTCGTAACCACCTATGGCTTTACCAGGATCAACGGAAACACTATCACCACTGGTAAGATCGTCACATCAGACGGTTATTGCTACCTGGATCTGGATGGCAACGCATTCAGGATAGGTGACGCTCACAGCTCGATAGACTGGAATGTGACTGCAAGGGGACAGCTGACGCTGAGAAACGTGCGCTTGCTCTCTGATTCTGGAGATACCTCAGAGATCGGAGTGTACCGTGGAGAGTACAATCCTGATTACATCTACTATAAGGGTGATGAGGTGAGCTATACCGATGGAGGCCAGACGTGTACCTACAGGTATAAGAATCCTAATCCAAGCAAGGGACATCTGCCTACTAACAGCACATACTGGGAGATATTAGCCAGGGGTGCTGCTGGTGAAACTGGTAACTCTATATTCTATACGTTCAATGACAGCCTGGAAAAGCCTGCTGTGCCTACAGGCTCAGGTAACACTGGAGGCTGGCACACCAACAGCACAGACGCTGTAGTGTGGATGAGTATCAAGAGCGCAAAGGTGATCAGTGAGGGATCCTGGGGCACTCCATTCAAGGTAAAGGGTGCTGATGGTACCAGTATTGTGCCTAAGGGCTCTAAGAACAGTGTGGCAGATCTGCCTACTACAGGAAATTCACCTGGTGATTGCTATTTCGTGAATGGCTATCTGTATGTATGGGATGGGCTTACCTGGATCAACAATGGAAAGATCAAGGGTGATCCTGGTACCAGCTCATATCTCCACCTGAAATACTCCAATGATGGAGGACAGCATTTCACTGATGGTCAGGGAGAGGTGCCTGGTAGGTGGATCGGTATGTACGTGGATCAATCAGTTACCGATTCCGATAATCCAGCGGATTACAGCTGGAGGGATGCCCAGGGAGAGCAAGGAATACCTGGAGTAGATGGTGAGGATGGTAGGACTACCTATCTGCACCTGAAATACTCCAATAATGGCGGTTTGTCTTTCACTGGCAATAACGGTGAGGATCCTGGAGCTTACATAGGTCAGTACACAGACTTTGAGGAAATGGATAGCAGTGATCCTACCATGTATAAGTGGAGTAGGCTCACTGGTACTGCTGGAGCTGCTGGAGCTGATTCCGCTGCTGGTGACTATTACGAATACCGATATGCTAATAATGGCTCCACTGTAGCACCTCCAGAGCTTAATCCTAATGATCCTGATCCTTACGGATGGACTAAAACCATGCCTGAGGTGGGTGCCCTGGAATACCTATGGTGTACCATGTGTAGGAAATCAGCTCTGGTAGATCGTACCAGGGTGGATATTCCTGTATCTAACGTGGATGGTTTGCACGATTTTTCAGGTAATCACTATGATGGATATATCGGTAGCAATACGATAGTAACAGACGGTGATCACGATGCCTTGCAAATGACAGGTCAGAATGACAGTAGGATCCCTTACGATCTGCCTTTTGGTGAGAGCTTTACGCTGTGCCTGTTTATGAAAGTAACCACCACACCTGTAAAGTGGATCATCTGTGGCTACAATGGTGCTGACTATGTGGAGAAAACGCTAAACCTAAATGCCAACACCTGGTATCACCTGGCTTTCCGTTTCAATGATACAACGTGTACGCTGTTTATCAATGGCGAACAGTCGGATATATCCGTGGTGAGTGAAAGGCTGGTAGGTTTCTCTGTCTATGATGATAACCTGTTTGGATCCACAACCCTGATCCGTGGTGTGAGGATCCTGAAAGGTGCCCTGGCTCAGTCCGATATTGTTGCAGTCCTCACAGGCTCCATTGATCAGATCCTCCAGCCCTGGAGCACTCCTTTCCGTATCAATCCATACGATGGTAAGGATGCTGCCTATATCCATGTGCTGGGATCTGGATTGAATAACAATATGGATGCTTTTATCAAGGTGTTCAATGGTGTGTCTGAGCGTACTGTGTACAGCAGGAGCAGAGGCCTTACGGTATTCACTATTGAGAGGTACACGATGGAGCTTGTTGAAACCAGGAACTTTGATACCTATGGCTCAGATGATGCTATAAACAATATGGCAACCTATCTGAACGGACTGAATGCTACAGTATTCGTTTGTATTGTCAGCTATGATGCTGTAGGCTGGAATGACACCCTGGTAGATGCCCTGGCACAGTTCGGATGTGCTGGAGTGCAGAATACCGAAAAAGGACGTTTCCCATTTGCTTTCATAGGTGTAAAGGGATTGCCAGCTGGTTACGCTCTGATGATGCAAAAGAACGCTGATAGCAACACGCCTCCAGCAGAGGTGATCACCTATGTTGCTGACGGTGTCTTTGCAACATCCAGGGATGGAAAGGACGGTAAGGATGGTGTTGATGGAAAGAGCCCAGTGCTTGTTTTCCGTGGTAACTACAACGCCTCTGGCAGTGTTACCTACTATGGTACCAGTCACAGGGTGGATGCTGTCAAGTATAACGGTGTGTACTACATAGCACGTGTGGATGCTGGAACTTTCAACACAGTGCCTACTGATACATCTAAATGGAATCCGTTTGGTGCCCAGTTTGAAAGCATAGCCACTAACCTACTCCTGGCAGAGGGTGCAAGTATCGGTAGCTGGTGGCATAGTGGTGGTAAGATCGTTTCTACCCTGGGAACAGGAAACAAGATCGAGCTGGATGCAAGCGTGCCCAGGATCTACATGGAGAGCTCTGTAAGCGGTGGAGAATACTCTGAGGATCAAAACCTGGGATCAAAGATCGAGCTGAATGCTAACAGCGGAATAGTAAGGGTGGAGGCAAAGAATCCTCCAAGCTATTCTACAGGCCTTTCCTATATGTCACCAACAGGCATATTTGCTAACCTGGCAGGAACACAGGCTGTTTCGGAAATTACAGGCTGCACCAGAAAGGCTGCAATCGTGGCTCTGGGATTCGGAAATCTCAATAAGAGTAGCTGGAGCTTTGGCGTGGATAAGGAAATGATCGCTGGTTTCTATGGTGTTGCAAGCAACAGGGGAACGGCTCCAGCCTATGGAGGTTTCTTTGATAACCTCAAATCATGTGGCAATATCCTTAATACACGCTACATAACTGACAGCTCTACATCATCAGATTGTTACATTTCCAAATCAGTGAGCCAGGTGATAGGTCTGGTAAACAGCGGTAAGGTGAAAAGTGTGTATCTGCCTAATGATGGCTATGAGGGCAGGGTGCTCCTATTCCACCAAATGGGACAGGGTACCATGATGGTATATCCGCAATCAGGTCAGCATATATATGATGATGATTCGGAAAATTCCTACTATGATGTAAACTGTGGTGAAACATTGCTCTGCTACTTCGGTATTTGGTATAAGAACAGCGTAAAGACTGAGGTGTGGGGCGTAAGCAAATTCAAATTTTAAGATGGTTTTATACGGAATTATTGAGGATGGTGTGCTCAGGACACAGGAGATAGTCCAGCGCACGGAAAGGATCCAGGTGGTTAAGGATGATAAGCCTACCATCCAGGAGAGGATAATCACTGTGGATGAACAGATCAAGGAGCTCACTAAAGCAGGATGGAAACCAGTTGATATGATTGATGAGAGCAAGCTGGAGTGTGCTCCTGGCTATGCTATCAGGATTGTTGCTGTGGAGTACGATGATCACATAGGCTATACCTATGAGAAGATCCAGAATCTGGCTTATTACAAAAAACAGATCAAGGCACTCAAAGAGGAGCTTGATAACACCGATTACAAGGTGATCAAGTGCTATGAGGCTTTCCTGGTTGGTGAGGCTATGCCTTACAATGCCCAGGATCTCCATACATCCAGGCAGTCCATCAGGGATAAGATCAACAGCCTGGAGGTTGCTCTAAAGAGGCTTACAGAGAAATCAGAATAATTAACCAGGTGAACAGGTGGGTTGGCTGGATCCATCTGTTTACCTCCAGAAAGGAGGTGTTAAGGATGAAAAAGTAAGATATGTGGAGGTGAAACAGGGCAAAATATCATAATTTCATTAAAAATAACGCCTTAAAGGTGTGTTTATTGAACACATTTTATTATTTTTGCAGTAGTTTTCTTAATTCAATCAAGCTATATGAACGAAATGTACAGCCTGAGGATCCTATCCAAAGGACAAATAACAGACCTCACAAATGGTTTCAAACTGAACGGAGGAGTTCCTTTCTCTGTTTTCGTGAGGCATAAAAAGCCCTCAATGGAACAGAACACTATCATTCAGTGTAAGTGTCTCTGTGACAAAGAGGCCAGTGATTTTCCAGTGCCTGTAGGTGACTGGACACCAGCTGCTATAGTGGAAATTTCCCCAGACGCTATATCGCTGAGTGACTACGATGTTTACTGGGGAGCTGGTGAATCAATTAAACAGTAAAGCTATGGGATTACTTTTAGCAAGTGGCTCATCTAAGCCACAATACCCTTACGATATGTGGTATGGCGTACAGGGTGATTTTACAAGCAGGGATCGTCACCTTACCAGGGTGGGCAATCTGGATCTGCACCGTACCTTACCCATCCAGCAAAAGCTCAGACGCTTTGTCGAGAATGAGGATGGATCCGTTAAGTACTACCTCGGACAGAATGACAGCCGTAAAAGGGATTCTGGTGCTGCTGCCATCATTGACAGTACCGATGGTAACGTAATGCTTGAAAAGCCTGAGTACTATTTCCGTATGGAGTTTGAGGGTACTAAGTGGCTCAGGGCTTACTCTGAATATCCTCTGCCTGGCTTTATCAAGATGGAGCGTAAGGCAATCTCTTTCACCTTTGGTACCTACGATGATCAGCTGAAAAAGCCTGTCTGTGGCTGCTGGCTTACCTGGAATGGCAACGAAATTGCCAGGGATGCAGACGGTTTGCCTGTATTCACTGAGAATGCTGCCAGATTCAGGGGTGGTAACGGATCTGGATCTTACGATGGTACCTACAGGAGCTTTGTAGGTATGGCACGTACCTCTGTCAATAAGAATACCGTGCGTGGATGGTGTAACGCTGCTGGCAACGGCATCCATCATGGAGCTTACAGGGTGTACAATGAAATTGCATGGCTCCAGAGGGTTGAATATGCCTCTATGGACTGCCAGGACACCTACACCACAACACTGACAGCTGACGGTTTCCACCAGGGAGGCCTGGGTAGCGGATGTTCTGTGAATGGTGGTGAGTGGAACACCCACAACGGCTACAATCCTTTCGTTCCATGTGGTGTTACTGCCACACTGGGTAACAACACTGGTAAGGTTTCCTACGTGATCAAGAACTGGGCAAACTCTGGTAATGATAAGACCGTCCAGGTTACATCTTACCGTGGTTTGGAGGTGCCTTTTGAATATCTCTGGATGCTGGCAGACGATGTACTGATCTGGCATAAGGAGGATGTTTCTGAGGCTTACGTGTGTGAGGATCCTACTAAGTTCACCTCTCACTCTGACAGTGCTACAACCGTTCCAGCTGGCTATGAGCTGGCATCTGAGCTGCCTATGGCATCTGGCTATGGACTTACGATGTCTCACAACCATAAGGGCTACTCATTCATTGATAAGATTGGTGGAGCTGCCAATGAGGGCGTATGTGACTACTACTATTATCCATCACCCTCTGGGTGGTATGGTGCCCTCCTGTCTGCGACTGCGGATGGTGGTGCGGGTGCTGGTTTCGGTTCTCTGTTTGCGGGTTATCGTTCCTCGTTTGCGGGTGCGGGCATTGGGTTCCGCTTTTGCCGTGGGTGAAACGCCACGACTGCAAAACACGGTGGGCGGTGGCTTTTCTGAAAGCTGCCTCCCCACCTTTCAAAAAGAGAGTTCTTTGAAAATATAAAATAAAAGGTTGCAAGGTCAGGTGCCCTCCTGTCTGCGAATGCGAATAATGGTGCGAATGCTGGTTTCGGTTATCTGAATGCGAATAATCGTTCCTCGAATGCGAATGCGAACATTGGGTTCCGCTTTTACCGTGGTTTTCCTTGAAATATAGATATAACTGTTAGACCTCTGCAACCCTACCTCACAGGGACTGCTGGCACTGCTGGCAGTTGGTAAAACAATAGTGATTCAGTAAGGTGTGAGTAAGTAATTGAAAGCTCCTGATTGAGCAACGGCACACAAATGGAGAAAAAGAAGAAAGCCAAAGTTGATGCCAACCAGTATAACGTCTCTGTAATGTACCATGATTTTGAGGATGTAGGCTACTATATCGGAAACACAGGAAAGATCTATATTTCTCCTGTAAAGAAGATCAAGAATGTATATCCGCTGGTATATAGTACCGAAAACCTGATCAAGTCTCAGTACACAGCCCAAAAGGGCAAAAAGAACAGAGGTGAGGTAAAGGCGTTCAATGACAATTTGAATGATTGCTTGGCTACCCTGTATGAGATCCTGAGTGAGGAAACCTTTGAGCCTGGAAAATATAGGACTAAAAAGATCTTTGATCCTAAGGAGAGGGATATAATGATAGCTCCTTTCTTTCCAGACAGGGTGATACACCACTGTATCATCAATGTGCTGGCTCCTCACTGGTACCACATATTCATAGCGAACACATACGCTTGCATCAAAGGGCGTGGTACCCACAAATGTATGGAGGATGTACACAGGGCTCTGATAGAGGATCGGATCGGTACCAGGTACTGCCTGAAAATCGACATCCGAAAGTTCTATGACAATGTGGATCACTCAGTGCTGAAACAGATCATCCGCTATAGCATAGCCGATGAGAGTTTGCTGAGGCTGTTGGATAAGATAATTGATAGCAACGGTAAGGAAAAAGGACTGCCAATAGGCAATTTCACCAGCCAGTACCTGGCTAATCTGTACCTGGCATATTTCGACCACTGGGTTAAGGAGGAGCTGGGCGTTAAGTACTACTACAGATACATGGATGATATAGTGGTGCTGGGAGAGAGCAAGGAATGGCTACACTACGTCCTGGATGCCTTAGGGCTCTATCTGGGATCAGTGCTAAAGGTGGAGATCAAACCGAACTGGCAGATATTCCCAGTTGATGATCGTGGTATAGACTATGTTGGATTCAAACAGGATCATTACGGAATACTCCTGAGAAAGGGGATTCTGCTGAGATTCTACAAAAAGCTGGAAAAGACAAAGGAGAAATACCAGATCAGTAATGAGGATGATATTAAGCACCTGTTTCCGTCTGAGTATGGCTGGATAATCAGATGTGATAAGGAGCACAGTGATTTCATATTTAATAAATGTTTAAGCAATGGAAAAAAGTAAAGTATTATTTATCGGCCTGCTGGCAAACGAAAAGCCAGAAGTATTCAAAGATCTGAATAACGGCCAGGGCACCATCCATTACAATCACAATATCAAGGAGGTGCTGGTGATCGTGGATAAGGATGGCAACATCACTGTTACTGACGATCCAGAGAAAGCTACAGGTACCATGTGGCAGTATGACAGCCTGAGGGTGGAATATCCAAAGACTGCCGATAACATCTATTCTACGCTGCTTACCGCTAAGTACCCAGCCAACACTGAGAGCAAGCTACAGAACGAGTACAACAGTGCTGTACTTGGACTGCTGCCTGAGGATGCTAAGGCTCCTTATATTGCTTTCCTCCATGAGAGGCTGGATCTGCGTGCTATGGTGGATGAGGATTGCAAGGATCTTAAAGAGGTAGAGTAATGGCACAGGAGATCGTTGATTTTGTGGATGATAGTGTAAGCCAGGGCAACTCTGACATTTTCGACTGTGAGTTTACATCCATTGATGCTGTTATCAACCAGGTAACGGTGTTTACAGGGTGTGATCCAGAGAGGCAGACAGAGAACGGATCCAGATGCCTGATCGCTTATGGTGAGGGTTATGGTAAGTCTGCTTTCTTCACTGACAGCAAGAAAGTGAAAGATGTATTTGCCAATCCTGGCAGACACTATCCAATGAGAGCTGTAATCAAAGTAGTTAAATATGGCACTATGTATGGTTTCAGGGTATTCCCTCCATCAGTGGAGATCACCCAGGAGGATAGGGAAAACTTTGAATCATACAAGCGCAATAAATGGAAAAGGCAAAGAAATGGTTGAGCATAGCTTGGAAACAGCCAGGACAATAGGCGATGTAGGAATGATGGCAGTTACGGCTGCATTTTTCCTGGTACTGGCTGCTGCACTTATGATCGCCTGTTTCAGATGGTTTAAGAACATCATCAATGATATGCTGGTTAGCAACAAAACCACAATGAATGAGCTGCTGGAGGAAACGAAAAGCCAAAACCAGATGCTGGCAGACATTTCAGAGGGGTTGCGACCTGAAACACAGCTGCGTATCAAAAACACGTCCAGTATCTACTTTGACTATGCTGTTGAAAAGGTATGCCGTATAATAAAAAAGGTACGTGAGGAAAACCACATTGTGGATAGGGAGGGTACCAGGAAAAAGATCCGTACCCTGCTGATCAACTTGCATGAGGATCGTAATAGCCGTTTCGACTATTACACCTACAGGGGTAAGAGGCTTTCATCATATACCTCTCCTGAATGGCTGGACTGGGTGGCTGATGTTGTGGAGGCTGAGGTTTATTCCGATAAGCAGAACAATGGGAGGAGCTATACCAACGTCCAGGCTGTGTATGATAGGATCAAACTTGACTTTTATCACAAAATGAATAGCTGACATGAGTAAGATTGAAACACTGTGGCCATTTATCCTGAGCTGGGAGGGTGGCTTTGCTAATGTTCCTGGTGATCGTGGAGGAGCCACGAAATACGGTGTCACCATATCAACCTGGAAAGCCCAGGGCTATGATAAGGATGGTGATGGTGACATTGATGTGGATGATCTGAAACTGATCACTCCAGCTGATGCTATGGAGATCTGTAGAAAGAATTTCTGGAATCGCTGGAAAGGTGACAGGATCCTGGATCAGTCTATTGCTAACACCCTGGTAGATTGGGTATGGGGTAGCGGAAAGTACGGTATTACCATTCCTCAGTCCATGCTGGGTGTAAAGGCTGATGGCATCGTGGGTGAAAAGACACTTGCTGCCTTGAACGCACAGGATCCTAAGACGTTCTTTGCTAAGCTCCAGAAAAGGAGAGAGCAATACCTGAGAGATACTTGCGTGAGTAGGCCTGCTAACAAGAAATTCCTGAAAGGATGGCTGAGGAGGCTGAACAGCCTCCAGTACGGATCGCTCACAACTAACACCGTTCCACCTAAAACAATTAAATTCGCATGAAAAAGTATCTGATCATTACGTGCGTGGTGCTGTTCCTTATCAGTGCCTTTCTTGCACAGAGCCTGGTAGAGGCTAACAAAGAGAAAACGAGGCTCCAGGATAACCAGGAGGCTCTGGTTGATAAGGTGAGGCTGTACCAAACAGAGGCTGGGGAAAGTGCTGCCTCTGTGCTCAGGCTACAGCTGACGTACAATGAGCTGGATAAGCACTACCAGGATGTATGCCAGGAGGCAAAGACGCTGGGGATAAAGCTGAAAAGGCTGCAATCGGTGTCACAGACCGCCACAACTGGTAATATAGAGATCCAGACAGACATCAAAGACAGTATCAGGTATGTGCCAGAGATTCACCTGGTAGATACGCTAAAGACATTCTCCTGGAATGATCCACCGTGGGCAAAGATCTCTGGAGTAATAGACAGTGGGAAAGTGAATCTATCAGTAAATACAACCGACACAATCATACAGATAGTACACAGAGTGCCTAAGCGTTTCCTGTGGTTTAAGTTTGGCTGTAAAGCTATCAGACAGGAGATCGTAAGTAAGAATCCATATAACAGGATCGTTTACTCTAAGTACATTGAACTGAAAAAATAGCTTTCTGTAGAATTACTATACTGTGGATCCGTGCCAGCCGTGAGGCCAGTGCGGATTATTTTTTACTCAGTAAATTTGGATGATTCAGAAAAAGTATGTATCTTTGCACCACCGATCTGAAACATCGGTGTTGCATTGGCACCCTAATCCAGATCCTGGAGAGGGGTGCTTTTTTTCGCAAAATCAGCAGAAATGCTACAAATATTCTACAAAAAAGTAGAAAAACCTCGTAAGTAACTGAGAATCATGGTATGTAACCAGTCTCTCCTAAAGCTTAGTTCCGAGTTCGATTCTCGGTCGGGGTACTATCGAAGCTACTACTAAGCATAAGGCGATGATGACTAATATAGAAATAAAGAAAGTAACCACACGTCAGGAATTGAAA